>QMCD01000836.1_pt1 | contig 58971 bp, 49 predicted proteins | sample 1821841 | NCBI WGS metagenome assembly QMCD01 (sample SAMN01991225, study PRJNA193472) | Termite gut metagenome, whole genome shotgun sequencing project. | isolation source: worker | host: Macrotermes natalensis
TCCCCGGGCACGAGTTTTCGGGCATTACCGGAGGATTTGCGTCTTTCGCTTGCGTCTCTGTCAGCATCTGATTTGATTTGCAAAGCCGCATCTTTAGCTTCGATCAATGCTTCTTTTTTAAGGTTCTCCGATTGCTTTTCTGCGTCTTTTATCAAGCGCTCTGCATTTGCTACCGCGTTTTTTGCATTAGTACTAAGAACAAAACGAGCAAGTACAAAACCTATTCCAGCTCCTATTACCAGAGCTACTGCAAGAGCTACTGCGGCCAGAATTCCATCCATCTGGCACTCCTTCCGATTATCATTATTATAATATTATTGGATGCATGCCCAAAAATAAGCCGGAACTAACATCCGACATAGTGATCTTTCCTTGTTATAAATCAAAACCCTGTTTAATTTTGCCGGTCTATCCTCATAAATCGACAATAAAGAGGGATCAAAATGCCATCCCTAATGGTATTCCAGAGCAATTAAATCGTCAACTGCTTTGATAGTTTTGTGCATATACGACAACAACGCGTACAAATAGCATTTTATCGCTACTTGTACGCACTGTATGATGATTTTTGTAACAATTTCCGTATCGTGAGCGACCGCCTAAATATGAAATAACTCAATGAAGGTTCCACTGCTTATCAGGTATCATGGGATAGACGTGTCACAGAAATATGAAAAGTGACAATTTATAATCACGAGTTGTTTTCCAAAACTCAACGCAAAGTTTTCTCTTAGCGCAGAGGTGGCGTAAGTGTTGTGTTAGCCAAAACCGCAATATAGAAATTAGTGACGCGAGCGAGACTTGCTGTTGGTGGTTAGGCGTGGGTGTGATATGGCGATGAGTGATTGTCATTGTTAATTGGTTTACTGTTTTGGTACAGATAAGGTAGGGTTTTTATCTAATAGGATTGACAGGCCAACTACTCTGCAATAATTAACGTACCTAAGCTCAATGGATTCCCGCCTGCGCGAGAATGACAGGAGGGGTTGCGAAGTGACAGAGGTGTGCGAAAATGATAGAAAGATTTTGATGATAGTAAGTAGGCGCTTAGACTGCAAACAGTTCAATGAATGTTTCACTGTTTATGCGTCTGGCAGATGATTTGGTGAAAGCTTTTGTGTCTCTTGTTAATATGAAATCAACATGCTCTAGTTCTGCGGTAGCTCGGATAATGCCGTCTTCGAAGTCGGGCTCATCAGAGTTGATCGCTATATCACATGTGGGTCTGTCTACGGATGCAACAGAAAACGAGTTCATGAAAAAACGAATCCATTCGCGCACCAAATCATCTTCGAAGTGCTTTCGGGCTATGTAGTATAAATCCTTGAGTGAGCATGTAGACACTATGCCTCTTATTCTTTCTTGTTTGATAAGATCCATTAGTGCAGCAGCAGCATTTGATCCCGGACGTTCTTCAATCATTAGATCAAGAAGAACATTTGTATCCACTAAGACTCTATTCACGATCTGCTAACTCCTTTTTTATATCATCAGCACTCATGGCTGCAAGTGCAACACATTTTGGTGTTTTGTCTCGTAAGCTTTTCAGAGACGGTGAGGAGTCATTTCTTGATTGCACTTTTAAGACACCTTTCGGAATGCTTCCGGTGTCAGCAATATAGCGCCATACTCCGGCTATAACTTCTGCTTGGGTATAACCTAATTTGCGTATATGCATATCTGCAATCCTTTTTACTGCTTCGTCCACACGACCGGATACTGTTACTGTAGACATTTTCCTGCTCCTTCATAATGCTGTTTACCGTTTACAGCATACTGCATACATACAACTGGTTGCAAGTTCCTTAGCCTTATTACAGCACTTTATCGATAACTTTTCGAATTTGAAGTCATCGCTTTTGATATTATTTCTGAGGAGAAGCCTTTTGCTTGTAGCTTTCTGTAGCAAGCCGCGTATTTATCTTTGGCGGTGGTTCTAAAGTTTTGCAGTAGACTTTCAGCTCGATCTAATTCTTCCTCATATTCAAAGAACTCTTCGGGGTAACCGTCTAAAGTGTGTAGCTCTATACCAAAGCGCTTTAGCTCGTTTTCTATGCGAATCTGTCCCCAACCACATTTCTTTTTGCCGGAAATAAACAGGCGCGTAAAACGCTCGTTATCAACAAGACCACTGGCTTGGGTTCGTGCAAGCTCGTGCTCGATCAATGCCGAGTCGAATCCAACACGTGCAAGTCTATCTTTCAGTTCAAACTCTGAACGATCACGAACCCGTATAAGCATTTCAGTGCGCTTTTGTATTTCTCGAAGCTGTTCAGCTTTTGACAGCTCTGTTATTGGCGCTTTCATGAAACTCTACCTATAGCCACTTACTTATTTAAGCACCTGCAGCAATTGCACTTTCAGTAGTAGCAGTTTTTCCTTTGGTCTTTACCGGGGACACATCCTCAACCTTTTCGTCCTCAAGACCAAGTATCACTCTAATCTTTGACTCGATCTCATCGCGAAGATCCGGAGTTGTCTTGAGCAGCTCTTTGGCGGCCTCTCTACCTTGCCCGAGACGATCTTCGCCATATGTAAACCATGCGCCGGATTTTCTGATGATCCCCTCTTCTACACCAAGATCAAGAATACAACCTTCTTTAGAAATACCCTCACCATACATCAGATCGAATTCAGCTTGCCTGAACGGAGGAGCTACCTTGTTTTTTACCACTTTTGCACGCACACGATTGCCAATAATGTCTGTGCCTTTTTTTATAGTGTCCGTCTTGCGAATATCGATACGAATAGATGAGAAGAACTTAAGTGCACGACCGCCTGTGGTAGTCTCGGGATTGCCAAACATGACACCGATCTTTTCTCGCAACTGGTTGATGAAAATACATGTAGTGTTAGATCTGGCTAATGATCCGGCGAGTTTACGGAGAGCCTGACTCATTAAACGTGCTTGGAGGCCTACAGTGGTATCACCTATCTCGCCTTCGATCTCTGCGCGTGGCACAAGGGCTGCAACCGAGTCAATAACTATTGCATCTATAGCCCCAGAGTGAACCAGCATGTCGCATATTTCTAATGCTTGCTCGCCTGTATCGGGTTGCGAGATTAAAACTTCGTCAATATCTACACCAAGTCTGGCAGCATATCCGGGGTCAAGCGCATGCTCGGCATCAATGAACGCAACGATACCGCCAAGAGCTTGCGCTTCTGCAAGTATCTGTAATGCAAGAGTGGTCTTACCACTTGATTCCGGGCCATATATCTCGACAATCCTGCCTCTGGGAACTCCCCCTATACCCAAGGCTGCATCAAGTGCCAGAGATCCTGTTGGAATTACATTTATCTCCATGGCCGGGCCACCTTCGCCATAGCGCATGATAGAACCCTTGCCAAATTTCTTTTCGATTTGCTCGGTAGTAAGTTCTAGGGCTTTGTGCTTTTCTTGATCCATTTAACTTCTCCGTTTCAATTGGATGTTTTCCCCTACAACATTAGCTTAGACGAACATTTGTTCGGTGTCAATCAAAATTGCGATTCTGCCTGTAGTTTTTGTGTTCTTTTTACTTAAAAAGCAAAACATGCATACGGAGTTTGCAAAATCACTGAACAATAACTGAGTCTAAGCCGGACGTACTAATGACTACTTGCGAATGCAGTCTAACAACATTTGCAAGGCAGCGATAACTGACGCTTGCCTCACTTCGTCACGATCTCCGGAAAAGTTATAAAGCTCGGCATGTTCTTTGGATGTACAATTGTCCTCAACGACAGCCAAAGAAGCGTTGTTATCGTTTTTAACGCTTACGCCAATCCAAACTGTACCTACCGGTTTTTCCTCACTTCCACCACCCGGGCCGGCTACTCCGGTGATGCTTACGGCTACATCAGCAAACAAAACTTCGCGCGCTCCTGCTGCCATCTGGCACGCAACTACCTCGCTTACAGCACCGTGCTCCTTAAGTGCTTGTTTGCAAACGCCTAGGACTTCCGCTTTGACATCGTTACTATAACTCACAACTGCACCCATAAATACTTTTGATGATCCGGGCACAGAAGTAATTGCGGCAGACACCAATCCACCAGTGCAAGATTCTGCTGTGGCTAGCCTTACACCATTAGCGGCAGCATATGTAACTACTTCTTTGGCTAATATCTGTATGTCATCAAAATAATTACCCATTAGAACTCACCTCCGTAAGTATGGATTCCCGCCGGAGCGACAATGACAGAGGGGGTTGCGGGAATGACATGCTGTACACTGTTTGTGACTCGTCGGGCACAGCTGCAAGATGGATTCCCGCTTGCGCGGGAATGACAGAGGGATTGTGGGAATGACAGGGGTTGTGGGAATGACAGGGGTTGTGGAAATGAAAGGGGTTGCGGGAATGACAGTTGTGTATGTGCGGTAGTCTGGGCATAACGCACTTATTCTTTGTTGCCATCAGTATTTTTTTTAGTAACTATCGGAAGTCCTAAAACATGACTGGACTTTATAAAGTAGTCGATCATCGATAAAAGTGTTAGCACCAAAGCTGCCAGCATTACTGCCCATGAAAGCAGCCATGCGATCAGTGCGACATTAGCACCAAGATCAATAAACAGTTGATTGTCTTTGATTATGAACATAATTACAGCGATGATCTGGAGTACGGTTTTACCTTTTCCGATATTGCTTGCAGCTATAACTTGGTTTTCAGCCGATGCCACCATGCGAAGCCCTGACACCAGAAAATCTCGACCAATGATTACTAAAGCTACCCAAGCCGGGAGCTTTCCCAGCTCAATCAAAGCCAAAAGAGCGGCAGCGACCAATATCTTGTCTGCCAGCGGGTCTAAGAATTTGCCCAGATTTGTGACTTCGTTTCGCGATCTGGCCAAATAGCCATCAAGACCATCGGTCAGCGCTAGGAGTGTAAAGACAAAAGCAGCAACCCATGGTTTTGCCATTTGAGCTATTTGAGGATCCGATGCCCAGCTTGGCCATGGAGCAAGCAGTAAAAATACGAATACCGGTATCAGTAGGATCCGGATTGTTGTAACAATATTTGCCGGCGTTAATAATTTTTCGCCCGTTTTAGTCTCCAAGTTGCTTTACGACCTCCCCGTCCAGATCATAACAGTAAGCTTCGACCATCCTAACAGAAACGATATCACCAATACTACCTGAATCAAGATGAATCATTCCATCTACGTCGGGCGCTTGCCTTTTTGTTCTGCCAAGAAGTGGAAGAATTTGCGCCTCAGCATTTGAGTTATCATCCTCAAGATATTGATCTTCATCAATTGCAACTATCAAAGTGTCTTGCACCGTATCTACCTGAGATGCGGCTTTTTCAAAGCCGATCCTGTCGGCCAAATCACGTAATCTTTGTGCGCGAGCTTTACGCGTACGCATTGGCACTTGATCACTGCGTTGTCCTGCAACGGTGTTATCTTCTTGTGAGTAAATGAACACTCCCACGTAATCAAATGCAGCCTGCTCGATAAAATCTTCTAACTCTTTTGCCTCGGATCGACTCTCTCCGGGAAAGCCGGCTATTACAGATGTGCGAAGCGCGGCGTCAGGTAGAGCCGCACGAATGCGCTTGATCATCGCTAAGTACTCTGCCCCACCACCTTTGCGATTCATCTCTTTGATGATACGTGCTGATGCGTGCTGTAAGGGTATGTCCAGGTAGTTGCATATGTTGTCGTGGTTTGCCATTACCTCTAATAGCTTGTCAGTAATTCCTTGTGGTTGAAGATACATTACCCTGAACCATGTTTTAGGAAACTTGCAAGCTAGTTCGTTTAGGAGCGTTGCGAGGTTGTAGCCGTCACTGTGCTCAAGAAAAAGATCCTTGGCCTTGTGGCTCAAGATGACAGGTGAAGCCAAATCCCTGCCCCATATACCGGTGTCTTGAGCTATGAGCACTATCTCTTTAACTCCGATGCTTACCAGCTCGTTCACCTCAGCAAATATCTTTTCCGGATGCACACTTTGGTATCTGCCCTTGATGGTAGGAATCGTGCAAAATGTGCATTTGCGATCGCATCCATCAGCAATCTTTACATATGCCCAAGACTCCTTTGTGCTGCGCATCAGGTGAGGAGCTTCGAGTGTGCCCCCACTGCTTTTCTCTTGCAATGCTTCAGCGACCAGCGCCTCGATATCCAGTGCCTGCGCAATAACGTCCACTATCTTTTCTTCGTCACCGCAGCCCAAAAAAGCTGAGACCTCCGGCATTTGCTTGTTCAGCTCTTCACCATAGCGCGACGGCATGCAACCCGTCACGATGATCTTGCTCGATCCCTGCTCCACATTTTCAAGAGCGCTTGTATTAAAGATGACGTTAATTGCCTCTTCTGTAGCTTCTGTAATAAACGAACAGGTGTTGATAATTATCGCGTCGGCATTGCTCTCATCGTCTATTACGTCAAAGCCGGCCGCCAATATACGGGCTCGCATCTTGTCCGAATCTACTTCGTTTTTTGCACAACCCAGAGTAATAAATGCTACTTTGTAGTTATCAAGTGTTGTCGTTTGAACCATTTTTCCTTTGTCTATCATCGATTTACACGTAATTAAGTCAAGCGCCTATCTATAGTTAGTAAACTGCAGGGGCTGACCGTAATCTTGCTCTTTTAAAAATGTGATCACTTCTTGCAGCATGTCTCTTTTTGGTGAGAAGACACGCAGCTTATCACCCTCAATTTGAACCTTTACGTTCTTAAGCTTTAAATCACGGATATCTTTGTTGATCTTTGAGGCTACGTCTTTCTCGATACCTTGTACGATGGTTCCGATAATGCGGATCTGCATATTAGAGGCAGACTCAGGGTTTCCCCACTTTACGCTTTTGAGATCAACTTTGCGGTGCACAAGTTTGGTGTTCAATACGTCTTTTACTTGCCCGGCAACAAAGTCGCTTGGAGCCACTAGTGTAAAACGCTGGCTTCCTTTGTCAAACTCTAAGGTAGCCTTACTGTCCTTTAAATCATAACGCTGTGACAGCTCTTTGCGCGTCTGTTGATACGCGTTATCGACCTCTTGTAGGTTTACCTCAGAAACCACATCAAAACTCTCATCCTTAGCCATGGCTGGCTCACTCCTTTCAGAAATAAACTACTGGGTTGTAGGTAAATTATCATGGGCGGTTTTTTTATTGCAATAGTATAGCGTGAGTTTACTGAAAGGTTGTATAAGGGCAATCGAGCGAACCGGCTTATCTAGATGCGGTGGCGGTGTAGCTGGATCCGGATCCGTTATTGTTACCGGTAGTGCTTGCGTAGTTACTGCCTGACGTATTGTTTGCGGTGTTGCCGGTAGTGTTTGCGGCAGCATTACTGCCCGACGTGTTGCCAGAGGTATTTGCAGAAGTGCCGGCATTGGCTGTATTAGAAGATCCGGAGCTTGCGTTGTTCGCATTTCCGGTATTTGTCGAATTATCCGTATTAGTTCCCGTATTAGAGCCGCCGTTTGAGCTAGTGCTTGAATTATTATTTGAGTTGTCGCTGGTGCCGGTGCCGGTGCCGGAAGTTGAAGCAGCATCACTCGCATTGATGGTTATGGAGGAGAACCCGGTTGAAGGATCGTTTTCCAACGTAACAGTTTCACCGTTTTTCTTTACGGTAAGATTAGCTACCTGCGCAGTCCACACTATGCAACTTTGCTTAACCTCCCAAGTTTTTTCCTCTCTAAAGAAGTTTTCCTCAAAAACTACGGTACCGTCCACTGTAACCTTTGTCCAAGGTTCAGATCCGGATTTTGGCGTTACCACTAAAGTGAATCCGGTGTTTACCGGCTCGGTGGTGGAGGGTGCATTAGTGTCTGTGCCTTCGACCGGCGCAGTTGTATCCCCTGTAACAACAGAACCTGCCACTACAGGAGTTGGCGTAATTTCTTCTTCTGCCTTGCAGCTGTTGGCTGCAATTGCCCACACAGCAAACAGTAATATTAGTACAACTATCAGCACAATGATCAAAGCTATCGGATTATTAAATAGCGACCCCAAAAGTCTGAATGGTAAACTTGGTTTAGTAGAATAACTACCTACACTATGACTGCTGTCTACGCGACGCCCCACACTCTTAGGATTTTTTTTGAAAGCTTCAAACCCTCGTGAAGCCTCTCTGCCATCCACACGCTGCCTTGGCGAGGACAGACCTCGAGAGTCTTGTTGATAATAAACACCTGACTCTAAAGAATTCTCCGGATAAGCACGCCTTATGTTACCGTTAACAAAACCGCGTTCACTTTTTCTCGTTGCAGAATATCCACTTGCATTAGTAGCACGCGAAGAATAATCTCGTCGTTGAGATCCATACTCAGATGCCCCTTTATCAGAATATTCGTTTTGGTTATAGTCAAAGCCCGACTCCACATATAATGAATTTGAGTCATAACCGCGGCCAAGTTCAGATTTAGGAATTGGCTTGTTCCACATAGAGCCAAACCCTTGATTGACTTCGCCGCGAGCCGATCTTCTGACACTGGAAGGACGGCTTTCGATATTTCCGCTTGTAGCGGTACCTGCTCTGTACCCCGGAAATGACGATGGCGAGCTTTCGCGTCGAGCCATATGATTTTCAAAATCGTGATACTCTTTGAGAAATTGTTTAGTCAGTTCGTTTGGATCAAGTCCAAGGAATCGCGCGTAGGAACTTACCATATTGCGAGCGTGACCTTTAAGAGGCATATGATAGAAATCGGCATGCTCTAAAGACTCAAGAATAGCCGGCGTAATGCGCAGTTGACTGTGGACTTGGTCAAACGACAAGCCCCGTCTTTTTCTCGCTTCAGCTAACTTGCTACCGAAGTGCTCTGCCAACTATGCTCCTCAAAACATTTTGTCTATCATATCTCATATGTTGATATACAAACAGCATAACTAACGAGAATCCCCCTATAAAATGCAATTTTTATACCAAAATCACGGAATGTACGCCTTGTTTTTATTAATTGTCAATCACTTTCACTAACACAGTGTATGATACTACCACTCGTTGCCTTGATCATCCGCTCGCTCTATCGCTTTTAAGGACTCCAAATCCAAGACATCATCGAGAAGAACCTCGCGTGGTTTTGAACCATTTGGCGGACCGACGATACCCTTTTGCTCCAACATGTCCATGATCCTGCCGGCTCTGGCATAACCAACTTTTAGGCGTCGCTGCAGCGTTGAGGTGGAACCAAACTGAGTACTGACCACGATATCTGCGGCATCCCAAATGAGCGGATCATCGTCTCCACCACCACTGTCCAGCGTGCTTACCGAGATTCCTGCAACAGCAGTTGACAAAATGTCGTCGCGATATTCCGGAGTTGCCTGAGTTTTAAGGTATGCCACCACAGCTTCGATCTCGGGCTCTGATACATAGCAGCCTTGAATACGCTGTGGCTTGCCGTACTCCGGCTTCGAGAATAGCAGGTCGCCATTTCCGATCAGATCTTCAGCTCCCGGGCAGTCCAAGATAACTCGCGAATCTATACCTGAAGCCACATTAAATGCTATGCGATTGACGATATTGGCCTTAATGAGACCGGTTATGACATTGGTAGAGGGGCGTTGTGTGGCGATGATCAAATGTAATCCGGCCGCACGTGCAAGTTGCGCCAAACGACTGATAGATGTCTCGACTTCTTTACCGGCAACCATCATGAGATCGGCCAACTCATCGATCACGATGAGCACAAGTGGCATTTCTACCGGCAGAGGCTCAGCTTCTTCTTTGTTATCGGTCTCATCTTGTACGTTAGAACTTGCAAAATCTTGTGAGTTTTCGCTGTTGGTGCCAAAGCTCTCATCGTCTTCAGCATCTTCTTCGTTGACAGCCTTTAAAGTCGCTGTCTCTGCTGCTGCTTTTGCCTCTGCTGCTGCTTTTTCGGCTTCCAATGCAGCCTCTGCTCTTTGTTTTTCGATCTCGGCTCTCTCGCGCTTAATGTAATCGTTGTATTGCGCGATGTTTTTTACGCCTACGCTTTGGAAAAGCTTTAAGCGCCGCTCCATCTCGATAACACCCCAAGCCAGAGCGCTGGCCGCTTTTTGGGCATCGGTGACCACCGGTACATATAAATGTGGAATGTCGTTGTATAGCGACAGCTCTACCATTTTTGGATCAATTAAAATCATGCGCACCTGCGCCGGGGTGGCATTCATCAGCACGCTCATGATCATTGAGTTTATGGCGACCGACTTACCGGAGCCGGTGGTACCACCGATAAGTAAATGAGGCATCTTCTCCAAGTTACCGATGATTGAGGCACCCTCAACATCTTTGCCGATTGCTAGCTGCAGAGAGCCCTCGGGGGCATCGGGCAATACATCGCCCAAAAGCACAAAGCTTCGATTGGAATTTGGAACTTCGATGCCAACTAAAGTGGTACCGGGAATTGGTGAAAAAATTCGCACTGCCGGCGCAGCTAATGCTAATGCTATGTCGTCAGCTAACGAGTTAATCCTGTTTAAGCGCACGCCCTCACCAAGTGAGAGCTTAAAAAGCGTTACCGTAGGACCGGCAACCCAGCCTTGAACCTTGGCATCTATGCCAAACTCTTCGATGGTGCTCTGCAGCTCATTTGCTGTATTGCGAAGTTCATTTTCACCGGCTTTAGATGTTGCCTTTGATCTTGAAGCCTTTAACATGTTTGGATTAGGTAGTTCAAAGTTGAGATCTTGAATTGTGTCTGTGCCGGATCCTTCTTCAGCTTTTAGCTTGGCAGATTTTGCGGATTTTTGACCCTTTTTATTCGTAGCTTTTTGCTTTTGATCGCCGGGCGTTTCTGCAATACCTACAGCCAAGCCTTCTGCCTCAAATGACTGCCCCAGGTTGTTTTCGTGCGAGCTGATGCTTAATCTGCTGTCGCCATAAACTCTGCGAGTTGATCCCAGATCGTCATCGTATGGAGTTCCATATACGTCAGCCCATGTTGTGCCATCCCAATCACTTGGATCCCACTCACCTTCTATAAAGTCTCCGGAGCCAAAGCCTTGGTCTCTGAATTGTCGGCTATCTAGGCGCATGCCCTTGCTCACATCATACGCGGCACCGTTTTGTTGATAACCATCATCGAAAACTGCGGTCTTACCAATGCCGTCGCTGAGTCTTGCAGTTGCCGGCATTAAATCGTCATCAAGATTTCGTTTGGAGCGCCTATTTTTTGCATCACCGTTGACATCGTATGCACTCTCAGCCCTAGCTTGAGCTCTTGCATCCATACGGTTTTGCACAAAGTCCTGTACGCGCTCAATAAGACCGGTGATAGAAAAACCTATGAGTACTACACTGGCGATGATCACACCTATCAGGATAACCAGACCAATACCGTCTCCCACCAACTTGATCAAAGCCCAAGCAATTCCTCCGCCTATGTAACCCCCATGCGCTCTCAAATTGTCTTCGAAAAATATCAGCTCGGGAACTTGAGTGGCGCTTGGAGTTGTAAGGCCAAGTATGCCAAGCACGCTAAGCATAATCAGAGTAAGTCCAATGCCCATTCTGGCTGTAGATGCGGCAACGCCTTTTTCGATAAAAAAGCTTGCTGCCCAAAAAATCAAAGCAAATGGGAAGATATAGGCACCCACGCCAATGATGCGCTTGAAGAAGTCGGATACGCCTTTTGAAAGAATGGCTTCTCCGGGTGTGATGACAGCAATAAATATCGCAATTGCTATAACCGCTAAGACTATGCCGATTATCTCTTGAACAAGCCTGGGATTTCTTGGCGGTGCTTGTTTGGCGGCACTTTGTGCGCTTTTATTTGCACGCGCTCTGGCAGAAGAAGTCCTGCTTGAGGACTTGGTAGTTTTCTTAAGCGCAGTCTTAGCGCCTCTTTGCGAGGATGTTGCACGCTTTGTATTCTTTTTAGGTGCGGCTTTCTGAGCGCTCAAAAAAACCTCCGTGTACATTTAATCTACATTTTGTCGCTCGTTTATTTGTTTTGTACATTTTACTGGTAATTCAAAAAAATTGCTATGCTAGTTTATTTTATGTGTTTTGTAGGGGATTTGGGTATCTGCATCATGCCTTACGGTATCGCCGGTGCTGTGCCTTCGGTTTTCACCTGTTGTTTAGCGTGCTCAAGTTGTTCGCGTTCTAGGACTCGTTTTACAGCTGCAATGGCGCATTCCAGCATTTCGTCGTCGGGTGGGTTTGTGGTCAGGCGCTGCATTTGCATGCCCGGCCACAACACGAATTGCACAAGCGGGCTTTTTGGTCTGGAGCCTGCCCACTTTACCGTTATTTCATAAGAGAGTCCGGCTACTATTGGCAGAAGTATTATGCGTGAGATTATTACCAGTACAAGGCGCAAGGCTTCGTTGGTTACGCCCATCAGATCGATTAGTGGGGCTATTGGGGTGATTGTAAACACCAGAATCGCTATGAGCATGGTCATCAGCATGAATGCAGTGCCGCAACGCACGTGTAGCGTTGGAAACTTGCGAGCATTCTCTACGGTGAGATCAAGTCCGTGTTCGTAGCAGTGTATGGTCTTATGCTCAGCTCCGTGATAAGCAAACATGCGCTTGATGTCGTTCATGCGACCAATCAGCCAGATGTAGAAGATAAATATTGCGATGCGGATGATACCGTCAATGATGTTCCAGAGTAGGGTTTTTTCACCGTAATCACCAACTAAAAAATTGGTCAAGAAAGCCGGCAGGACAACGAAAAGAACGATTCCCAGCACCAAGCCCATGATCATGGCGGCGGTAATTACACCTTTTGGCAGTGAATATCCTTCGTCTTCTTGCTCGGCATCATTCTTGTCTACGCCGGTCTTTTCAATAGTAGCAGTCGACTCGATTTCCTTTTGATTCTCAGATGACGGCTCTTCTGCAACCGCTGCTTGCAGTTGCTCAGGGACAGAGTTGTCGCCCTCGTCTAGTCTGTCTTTCTTCTCGCTCTCAACTTCGTCCTCTTCTTCGCTAAGGTCAAAGGCATGCTGAGAAGCAATGTCCAGCGCTTTGTAACCAAGCGCCAATGACTCTACCATGGCGGTGCATCCTCGCACTACCGGCTTGTGCAGCCAAGAGTTTTTATCGCGTCCGCTTACCAGATCGTGCTCCTCGATATAGATGTTTCCATCCGGCTCGCGCACGGCTACAGCCCAGTTGTACTTGCCGCGCATCATGATGCCCTCGATCAAGGCTTGCCCGCCCACGTGTGTTTGGCACACCACGCCTTCGGTCTCTTTGGCGCGTGCCCACTCATCGCGGACGTGCACTCTTTGCTGCAATATCGCCTCACCCTCAGAAGTTAGCGAGTCTATAGTGACATCGGCACCGGATTTTAACTGGACGTCAGTTTTTGTTTCTGTCATGGGCGAATTACTTTCTCAAATGGTTCACCGCAGGTCATTTTGCCTTCCTTGCATGGACCTCTGCGACAAGCGGCACCTGCGTCCATAAAGATGTATGGAGCAGTTGGCTCTACAAGCTCCAGCATTTTGCGAGCTAATTCGCGTATCTCCCATTGCGCACGGTTGCAACAACGCACTTCAAAAAAGTGCAATAGCTCACGAATATTCATTGTAATAACGATCTTGGATATACAGGCGTTAGGCAGTATGTAGCGTGCATCTTCGGCAGGGATTCCTGCTTCGATTATCTTAGCGTATGTGGCATATGCGGTGTCTATAGCTTGGTTAAAAGCCGCCAGTGCTTCATGGTTACTTGCAATCGTGTCCGGAAGCACAATCTCCGGCTCACCCGAATAAGTTACGTAACGCTGGCTTTGCTGATTAAAACTTGCAATGCGGTGGCGGACTAATTGGTGAGTAAGCGCGCGACTTACACCGTCCACTGCAAATGTGTAGCTGGCATGCTCAAGCGCTGAGCCATGTCCGCTTTTCATGATGGTGGCGAGCACTTTCCCTACCTGCTCGTCAGTCATAGTCTCCATTAGCTCGGCTGCACCTATTGGCGCATAACAAAGGCGGGCTGCTGTGGCTACTGCGCGCTCGGGGGCAGGTGTGTGATAAAGAAGGTTTACTTGCATCATGATTCCTCTGCTCGTTTCTTTGTATGCCTCATTTGGTTTAGGACAAAATCTAATCTTCCTTTTTGTCTCTTTTGTCCTCCTACTACTTGGTTTAAGTTTATCAGTATATAGCAAAGGAGGCCGATCGCTCGACCTCCTTTGTTTACGTTTATAAATGGTTTCGCTTGGTCTTGCGCAATGCCAAAACTACTCAGCAGCAGCTTCTTCTGCTGGAGCCTCTGCAGGTGCCTCGGTGGTCTCAGCTACAGCTTCTTCAGCTACAGCTTCAGCAACAACCTCGCTAGCCTCAGGCGCAGCCTCGGTAGCCTCAACGGCAGCTTCTTCTGCGGGTACAGGTGCAGGAGCAGCGGCGGCTTTTTCGGCAAACTTGGCAGCTTTCTTGGCTTTCTCAGCAGCTTTCTCATCGCGAGCAGCTTTTGCGGCAGCCTCAGCCTCAGCGGCAGCTTTTTGACGTGCCTCACGTTTTGCAGCCTCACGCTCGGCAACTGCTGTGGAAGCAGAACCAAACTTGTCGGCAAAGCGCTGTACGCGTCCGCCGGTGTCTACAAACTTCTGCTGACCGGTATAGAACGGATGGCATTCGTTGCAAAGCTCAACATGAAGCTCGGGTTTAGTTGCGCGTGTGGTAAATGTGTTTCCGCATGAACAGCGAACGGTACATTCCAAATAATTTGGATGGATCTCTTTTTTCATTGAAGGTCTCCTTCTTTGCCTTGGTTTCCGACCAAGACGCGGCGACGGACAAAACTAAAGCATTGTACCACAATTTTGCCGCATGCTTACAAAACTTGCGAAATTCTTTTATCGCCCGCTACGCCCGTGACTTCCGCGTAACTTCAAAACCTGATTGCATTTTTTCTCACTCGCGCTTTGCTGCGCTTGGGCGATCCGCTTGGGGCTCCGGTTCGCAATCGCTTTCACTTTCACATAGCGTCTTCGCTTTTCCTGTCTATCAGGTATCTCCTTATCCTTAACACTCCATATAACACCAGTATCACTATATACGTGGTGCCACTTATCAAAACGGCATCTGTTCCCTGTAAATAGGCATTGGTTAAAAAGCCCGCCAGATGAATAAATATCAAGACAAAAAACACGTAAGCCAATTTTTGCAAAGTCTTCCATGATTTAGTGGTCATGCGTTTTTTGATTGCGTCAAATGATGTAACTGCGAGCAGCGCCAAAAGCACCAATAAAATAATAGCAATGAAAAACGAAATTATGATGCTGGATCGATATGAAAATAAGCTTCCGATCATACTTAAGTACCCTCGCAGATAAGGAACAAAGTGTGCAATGATCAGAATGCTTGCAATTATCGATAGTTGGGCTCGCACAGGATTTAAGCTTCGTCGTATTGATGCACGTGGATCAAACACGCCGATAAACATCACGACAACAAAAAAGGCAAAGGCCAGATGCCCTTTTTGTATAGAAAATACTAAGGTTCTCACAATATCATTGGACACCGGAAACCATGTAAAGTAGATCCCAAGAGCACTGACAATCAACGCTGTGACGTAAAAAACAACTGGATAATCTTTTACGGGTTTGCGCAAAAACCATGAAAACAACACCGCAATTACGATGCATACTAATAGTCCCATTTTGTTCTCTTTTCTGTGCAAATCAGCTTGCGCAGACCAACAAATCATGATCTACAGCTGACGGGCTTCGCCAGCTGCCTAAAACAGCGATAGCGAAACCCGTATCCGGGGAAGCGCCGGCAAATAATCGGCACTTCCCCAACACATTTTTACTTCAGTAAATACACCGACGGATTGGTGCCGGCTGAAGCTTTAAGCTGCTCGTTTTCGCGTGCTGCCAGCTTCTTGGCGATATCAGAACTTGGATCGTTAAGGTCGCCAAATACACGCGCACGCCCCGGACAACAATCTATGCAGGCAGGTTGCTCGCCACGATCCAACTTGTGAGCACAAAACGTGCATTTCTCCACCGTATTAATGTGGTGAGCAGGTGCAGCGGCATCCCCCATAGCGTGGTCGATGTGATATACCGGCTCGGTCTCAAGAAATACGCGAACTGTCTGATATGGACAGGCATCCAAACACAGTCTGCAACCGATGCATGTCTCGTTATCTTGCATAACAACGCCGTCTTCTTCGCGCTTATAGGTAGATCCGGTTGGACACACAGCCACACAAGATGGGCTTGCGCAATGCTGACATGCCAGTGTGTATGTAGACATCTCCAGCTTTGGATAAGTTCCCTTTGGCGCATCGCGCTGGTCGCCGCCAACATTTACGATCTCGTTTACCCAAACGTCGTTGGGTAGATTATTTTCAACTTTGCACGCAACCGCACAGGTGTAACAAGCAATGCAACGTTTGGTGTCGATAAGCATTCCTAGTTGAGTAGCCATTAGTTACCGCCTCCCGTCCATGGTCTAAAGTCACAGAGTACATCCATAAAGCTTTGATTGACCATAACAGGGTCATGTCTAAATGTTGAGAGTTGTGACCAGCCGCCGGCAACGTGCTGATTGATCTGCCAACTCTTGGGGTATACCAAAGTTCCCGGTCTGATGGCATCGTTAAGTGATGCCGTTGCAACGGCAAATCCGCGATCATTAAAGCACTCAACAAGGTCTCCGCTCTTGATGCCTTTCTTTGAGGCATCGGCAGGATTGATCTTGACAGTCGGCACAGGATCAAGCTCGCGCAGGATCTTGTTGTTGTACCACTGACCATGCACACGGAAGCGTGGGCGCTCAGACATTAATACGAAGGGGTACTTCTGATACATCGGATCTTCCGGCCATGCCTCGCCCGGCGGGAAGAAGCGCGGAAGACGCTCACGCGCAACATCGATAGTTTGACCGTAGTCTTGTTGCGGAGTTGGTTTCTCAACATAAAACTCCATGCGACCGGATGGCGTAAGGAAGGTGTCTGTCCATCTGACAAGCGGTTTGGGTGTCCAGCGTATGGCCTTTTCTTGTACAAGTTTATCGTAAGTAATACCTAAAGCTGCTGATGCCTCTGTATCAACGTGGTCTTTTAGCCACTGTTGATTTGTCTCCGGATAGATGTCAAGACCCATCTTAGCTGCCAAAAGTCTCATTATCTCGTGATCCGGTTTAGCCTCAAATGGTGGATCGACCGCTTTTTCTGAATGGATCATGTGATAGCAAGGACCTGACGCAACAACATCTTCGTATTCAAAGAACTGCGCACACGGTAAAACAATGTCTGAATAACGGGCTGTATCGGTCATCATCATATCTACGGTCACAATGAATTCGATATTTGGAAATACATCGTTAAGCCAGCCGTTGGTGTCTACAAAAGTACAAAGCGGATTGCCATCATGCACCCAAAGAGCTTTTATGGTGATGTCTTCGCCCTTAAATTTTCCGGTCTTGATTACATCTGCCATGACCAAGCAAGATATGGATGGCGATTTAACAGCCGGTGCTTCTTTTGCCGCATTATGCGTAGCATTAAACCCGGAGTAAACATTCCAGTCCTGGCTTCCATACATTGCTCCGGGAAAACCCATCTGCCCGGTAATGGCAGCAAGTGCTGCTCCGGCGTGATGAGGATGTACACCGTTATCGTAGGCTTGTGAACCCCATCCACAGCGATGAGTTACAGGACCTTCGGTTGCAAGTTGCGCAAGTTCATTGATAGTCTCTACCGGGATTTCAGTTAGCTGAGATGCAACTTCGGCCGGATACTGCATTACCTCTTCTTTAAGGAGAGTGTACGCTGTCTTACAGGCAAATCCCTCTACCGTAAACTCGCCTTCCAGCGTTGGATCTGATGCGCCTTCCAGTGCAACACCCTTCGACTCGGATCCGCTCCACACTACAACCGGATCCACTTTTGTGGCTTTGCCTGTTGCATCTTTAGGACCCTCTGTTGGCTCAACGCCAAGATCACTCATGCGCAAAAACTCGCCGGTATCTAAGCGAACCAAGAATGGAGCAACTGTTCTTTCGAGCAGGAATTTTCTATCGATCTGATCTTTTGTGATAATGATGTTCATCATCGCAAGAATCAGCGCTGCATCAGAGGCGGGACGAATTGGAACAAACATGTCTGCTTTAGCAGCCATTTGCGTAAATATTGGGTCGATAACTATGGTTTTGGCTCCGGCCTCGATCGCATCAGCCATAAAATGCCACTCTTGTATCTGGGCATCTGTTAAATTGTTGCCCCAGATAAAGATGTTTTTTGCATTAACCAGGTCGGCGTTTTCATTGCCAAGCCAAATGCCTGCCCAACCTACAACTCTGTTGAGACCAACAGCGTTGCCAATATCTAAACTAGCAGCCATAGTTGAAGCGTTGATATTGTTGAAGAATGTAGCTGTAAATCCTTGGTTGATCTGACCGTAATTACCGCTAACAATGCTTTTAACGATGGATTGCGGACCAAATTCTTTTTGATAGGCAGTAAATTTATCAGCGATCTCGTTGATCGCATCATCCCAAGAGATTCGCTCCCACTTATCCTCACCGCGCTCGCCGGCTCTCTTCATGGGATACTTAATACGGTCGGGATCATAAATGTTGCTGACCGAGCTCAGACCACGCAAGCATACGCGATTGTAAGCCGGGTCAGGCAGTGGAGCCATAGATGTTTTGACGAGCTTGCCATCACGCACATGTGCATTTATTTGACAGCTTTCAAAACAATTTGGACGACAGGCTACGTTAAATATCTCATCTTGCATGGCGGTTGGTGCCTCTCCACCAGAACCACCACTGCTACTTGTTGATTGTGGTGTACACCCCAAGCTGCTTCCCAGCCAGGCAGACCCGGCAACAACTGCAGCAGTCTTGAGAAAATTACGACGCGAAAAGTTTAAAAATGTCTTTTCTTTTTCCGGCATTATTCCTCCTTATACGGTCTTTCTTTAACTTTGTCCTTAAAGACCCACAGCACAGGTTTGAGCAGCACGAACTAAGCCTAATGACCTTTTGGCGCTTATACCTATGCCCCCTGCTTATGGAGGATTGGCCAATCCAAGTATTAACAGATGGTAGCAAATAATCCTATGACAATCAATGATTATCCTATGATTATCTTATCTACCTTTAGTATATTCTCGGTTCTGATAATATTTTATTTCTTGAGGTCAAACGGGAATTGTTCGCCAAATGACTCGCCCCATGCGCTGGGAATGACCACAGTGCCTCCCGTATCTTTTACGCCTTCATAAAGTAGGTGCATTGCCCTGAGCCTAAATGCCCTCTCATCCAACTCATAGGTCTTGCCGATCTCCACCAACATCTCGGAAATATCTTGCTCGGCCTCCATCAAATTTATACGAGCCTTTTTGCGTTGGTCGGCTTGTGCTTCTAAGGACATAACATCTTGCAACTCTTTAGGCACTAAAATGTCGCGGATTTCAACCGACATTATTGTGATACCCCAAGGTGCGACCTTTTCTTCCAGAATCTTTTGAAGTTCTCTATCCAGCTGAGTCCTGCGCGTAGCGACCTCTGCTACACCTGCACGACCTATCGCATCACGTAATGCTGTTTGCGCTGATAGCTGTACAGCAAGTGCAAAGTCGCCCACCTCAGTGCAAGCTTTTTCCGGATCCCAAACAAACCAAAACAATACTGCATCCACATCCAATGGAACTAAATCAGAGGTAAGCGTTTCCTCTGCACCAAAGGGAGTAGCTCTAATACGTTGGTCGATGCGAAGCGTACAATGCTCGACAATCGGGATAGTAAAAAACAAGCCTGGCCCTTTTACTCGTTTGAACTTACCGAGACGCAGTATCACCACGCGTTCCCATTGTTGAGCGATATGCAGACAAGATGAGATTAGAGCTGCAACAAGCACAGATACTACCAACGCCTCTATCCCAATGCGCAGCGTGACAAGCCAAAAAACTAGGCAGATGAATGCAAACGATACGACAAATATGGCAACACTAAAAAAATAGATGCCATTTTTGGAGGCCAGCTGAGAGACATCGCTTTGAAAACTGTCCGGCATGACCATGGCTCTCCGCCCGCGTATGGCCTCGCGCCCTTGCCCATTTGCAGATGCTTCCAAAACTTGCTTTCTATTTCTCATTCTTGCCCACGCTCTTTTCCTTTTCCATCTTGCGAATCTTTTTGATCATGCTTTTCTCGATATCTTTAAGCGAAAGTCCAAGGTCTCGACAGGCTGTTATGCAGTCGTCCAAAAGCGAATCCATAATCTTGTTTTGCTCTTCGCTCTCCTCGGCATCGAGATCGTTAACAAAAGCTCCCCTTCCCCGTGTAGATGTTATGTAACCTTCACGCATTAGCGCAAGATAGGCTTTGTTGACAGTGTTGTAGTTTATGCAAATTTCCGATGCCAGCCCCCTTACCGTAGGTAGCTGATCACCGGGTTTGTAATACCCGGAGTTTATGAGATACACCAATCGATTCCTAAGCTGGATCCAAAGCGGCACATCGCTATGTGAGTCGACTTCAAACGGCAACATTGTCGCATTTCCTCACGCTTTTTTTAATCGGTACTTCCATGACACTAGTATACAGCCAATACTATGCACATGCGCAAACATATCCCACCCAACAAGACTAGGTAGCCCGGCACTAACGCACCCATTCCAAAGTCTCTTTGCCAAAGCATTATGTTGAGTATTGCAGGAAGCACCAAGCCAAGACAAACCCCCAAAATACCCACGACATTGAGCCAAAGAGCAATACTGTTGTCGGTTGTATTGTTATCGGATTGTTAAAACTTGATACCATGAAAATTAGAAGTGTAACTATCTCGAGTAAGATAAAGACCGCATCAATGATCGCTAAGCGTTTGATGGTCGAGCCAAACATCAACTTTGCACGCGAGATATAAGAGACAATAAAGATGAATGCCGTGCCTGTAGATAGCGAAGATATGCTAAAGAGCACGGTTACCATCGGTGATGTCCAAAACGGTATTATAGAGAAACTTTGCAGCAGAAGCCCTGTATACACAACAACTACAACCGCAGCTGCCATGCCAAACACCGTTATCGTACGAATAAATGCCGCGTTCATCCGCACTGAACCCAGCCACACCAAGCTTAAAACTATGCAGCAAATTGCCAAAGCTACAAGAGCATATGCACCGATCATTACCGTCGATAGTGTGGGGTTAGTAACGAACACCAGTATTCTGTCAGGACGCCCAACATGAAAAAACAAGCAGAGCATTCCGAGGAGATGGACAAAGCTGCAAGCGACAAACCCTGGACCCAAAAGTCTTCTGTGAGCATCTCCGGAAAAAACCAAGGATTGCCGCTCGGAGCCACTTGCAACTGCTGCAATCGGCGAAAGCAGGCTCAAAAGCGCATTAACGATGAAGGCACCGCCGCCAACGCCTCCAAGAAATAAATAGCTTATGATTAGTACGTGGCTCATCGAGCTCCCGCGTTTGGATCAGACCAGTTTTTGCAGTATCGCTCCCATGGTCTTATAAAATGGCTCGCACGATTCTTCTGCAACCTTATCAGCAAAACGAGGCACCCAAACTTTAAAATGCTCCTCAAGGAAGTTATCATGAACAGCTGCCCAGCCACCTTCCGGCACACTAACACCGGCTTCAGGCTCGATCATTTCTGCCGCAAGCATGCTTATGTATTGAAGAAACTCCAGCTCAGTTGCCACATGATCCAGAGGCTCATTCTTTCCCTCGCTCTGCCCAAGACCACATGAACGATACAACCTTTCAACGGCCATAGAATGCGGGTTAACAAACAACAATGGCTCTACACCATCATCTTTTGCTCGCCATATGCCCTCAAAAGGAGAGATAGCAGGATTGGGCGAACCAACAAATAGGCGTGTGGCCTCTATACGTAACTTATGCAAGGTCTCTGTTGTGTCCAAACCATGGTATTGGGTAAGTGCGTCCAGCTCGCCTTGAGACAGCTCAATGCCAAGGACTTCCGAGACCTCTTTGAGTGATTCGAGATACTCACCTGAAACAAGAGCTTCGACCAGAGTGGATTCGGGATACCTGAATGTTATCGCCATTAACTCATAAGCAACGGCATTTGCCCCCCACGTTCTTTCACTCATATGCAGTTTCTCCTCAATCTGTCTTGGTTGCAGTAGTTGTGAGCATTATCGCACAGTTTTAGCTTAAAAGTATTTAGATACTTTCTTCCACTTTGCATAAACAGTTTTGGTCTTTAACAGCTTAGTGTTTTTTGTTAGACCAACTCCGGTGCCGTTTCTCTTGCTTTTCCAACCCTGGAACACATATCCCGGCCGGTAAGGAATATAGGGCATTCTTTTACCCAAAAACTTTCCGTAAGTTCCTGTGCGTTTGGTGATTCTTGGAGCACCTTTATAGTTGTAATTAAAGGTGATAGTAACCTTTCGCACAACCGGTATAGGTTCGGGATCCGGACTAATTGGCTGTGGGGTTGGTGGAGATGGATCCGGTATAGGATCTTGGACTGGTGGAGCCGGATCCGGTTGTGTTGGTTGAGGAGCCGGATCCGGTTGTGTTGGTTGAGGAGCCGGATCCGGTTGTGTCGGCTGTGGAACCGGATCCGGCTGCGTTGGCACTATGGGCGGGGTTGGTGGAGTTGGCGGAGTTGGCGGAGTTGGCACAACAGGACGCCGCGGCATGTCTTTGAAATGTATAAACCCACTAGCTTCCCAACGAGACATCAGTCGTCGTTGATAAAATCCTCGATTGTCGTAGTTATACTCCTCAACAAGAACTCTATCGCCACTAACAGCTGCAACCCATGCAACATGACCGTAATAATTGTAAGATGTTGAATCCCACCAAGCTACCGAGCCAGCGGTTGGATTGTAGTCTACGGCATACCCCAAAAGCCGCGCATTATGACCCCACTCAAAGCCGTTCCAACTAAGTCCGGCTCTGTCCAACCAAAACCCATTTGCACTGCTCAGTCTCCAAGCGACAAACGATACGCATTCACGGCTATACATGCCCCAATAATCTACTAGCGAATCTTTTGGCGGGTACTTCCACATAGCCGGATAGTCATCACCAATCACTGCAGTGGGCTGTATAGGCAGTGTGGGAAACGTGGGCTGTAAGGGCAGTGCGGGCTTTATGGGCAGTGCGGGCTGCGTGGGCTGCGTGGGCTGCAAAGGAAGATCGTATTTGAATCCTAAAGCCTGAGTGGGTATCAAGGTAAAGGCAAGTAAAAACGATAGTAAAATGAGTACGGCTTTTTGAGATAAACTCTTTGTGTTGACATGACTAGTGTGCTGTTCGGGGTTCACGACTGTCCTTTCGTTTCACTCTTCTTTTTATAGATAGCGAAACAAGCCAAAAGCAATGTTCTTCGTTTATTAGTGCGATTCTATGCTTGTTATACCGAGTTTAACAACATTATTTTGCATAAACAAGATAAATTATGCACTTTTGTCTAGCAAATTATAAACTCAGTAGAAACTTCGACAATTTCTTCGGCTGAATATAAAATAGTGAGAATAACTTGGTCGGGAGGAAGTATGACTTATATACCTCGCGCTACGATGAGCACCCTGAAAAAACTGGAAAAGATGTTTGGAGCAGTATTAGTCACTGAGGCTCGCCAAGTTGGGAAGTCTACATTATTGGAGCACCACATCAATGGTATTGAAAGTGCGGCTGTCTTTACTATGGATGATGCGACCACTTTGGAATCAGCAAAACTGCACTCCAAGGAATTCCTGGCAATTAATAAACCACCGTTACTGCTAGATGAAATTCAAAAAGCCCCGGAATTGTTTCCGTATCTAAAACAAGAGATAGACAAAACAAACGGCAAGGGTCTTTTTTATATGAGTGGATATGAGCAGTATTAGATGATGGAAAATGTAACAGAGTCTTTAGCCGGACGAGTTGGAATCCTAACTTTGATGGGTCTTTCTTTGAGAGAACTACTTATCTGGCAGTTAAGTAAAAAGAATGGATCATCTAAAGTTAAAGAATCTGCCAACTTGTCTCCCGAAGGCTTTATCCCAACAGATAGACGACTGCTAAACGATACGCAAGTCTTGCCTGGTCTAAACATAGAAGATCTCTGGAAGATAATTCAAAGAGGTAGCATGCCTGAGCTTGCCGCAAATTCTGAGTATGACTGGTCGATGTTTTACGGTTAATATGTACGTACATATATTGAGCGAGATGTGCGTAAATTAACACATGTGGACGACGATATTCAGTTTCAAACTTTTATGCGAGTTATTGCTTTAAGAACCGGGCAAATGCTTAATAGGCGCATTCTTTGAAACGTTCGTTATTGGCGAAGTGTTGAAAAGTTACTACAACTCAGGTGAGCTTGATCCCCCAATCTACTACTACAGAGATAGAGACAAGCGGGAAATTGACCTGATCATTATGCGCGACGGCAAACTACATCCATTGGAGATAAAAAAGACCATGAGCCCGACAATTGGAGACATTCGCGCGTTTAAGGTGCTAGACGATCTATCTGGCTATGAACGAGGCGCCGGCGGAATAATCTGCCCTGCAGAAAGACTTTTGCCTTTTGGCGAGCAAGACAGAATTATTCCGATAAACTGCATTTGATTTTTGCGGTTAGATAAACTGCTGTTCGCCTTCAATCATCTAACAATAACAGCGCACTTAACACTCTTGCCATTCCAAGCAGTAGACTTTTCCGTTTTTATTTAATGTGATCTTTGTTGGCAGTAATGCGCCAACAATAACTGTAAACGCGAGAGCGGACGGTTGATGTTATTCAGAATGCTAAATTAGTGTTTAGAGCAGTTGTGTCATTCCGCATCACATCGATATTCGCTCAAAACTCCCTGTCATTCCCGCGAAGGCGGGAATCCACAAACGCGCATGAACTAGCAAAAATGGATTCCTGCTTTCGCAGGAATGACAGGGAGAGAGCGGGAATGAAACCTCTGCGCTAAACACTAATTTAGCTTTGATGAACCATGGCAATTTTTAAGTACTTTCTATTTTGACGCAATTAATGTGTTTAGGGTACTTTTTATAGGTCGATGATGCATCATATTAATGGTTGCGATTAGAACAAAAGATGGTTTTATGTTGATATACAATGCAATAACGCCTCCAACAACTAAGGTGCTTAAAGATTTAGGAATGATCTAAATGAAGAAGAGCAAAAAAACTGGTGTCTAAGAGTGGGCAGATCGTAACTGATGATTTTCTTGATGAGTTAACTGAAAGACATACCAGCGGAGACTGGGGTAAAGCAAAGTTAGGCAATGTTGTTATTGGACGCCCAAGTATCGCTAACGAAGAAGTTAAGCCTGTGGTCTTAAGATTACCGGTGTCTACAATTGCCGCAATAGATGCTTACTCAGCCGAGATCGGTGAGACGCGGTCTCAGTTCTTGCGCAATGCCGTAGATTTGGCATTGCCGAGCAAGAGATAACAGGGAAAAGCTAGTGCTTTCTTTACTCGCACCATGCATTTTGCTGTTTAATACAAACCCGTAAAAGCAAAACAGGTAGGACAAATGCGCACAGCGATGCCCTACCTGCCTAATGATTATTGAACGTTATGCGCTACTTATCCTTGACCGGGGCGCGGCGAATCAGCAGCCAGAAGAAAAGAATGAATACGACTGCGATTGCAATAGATACCAGTGAAAGGTTATAAGGCGACACGACAGCAAAATTAGCAATAGCAAATATCCAGCCAAACACGGCTTGAACCAAAGCCTCTGGCATTAAATCAATCCAAATATATAACCCCATTGGCAGTAAAAAACCCGCACCAACCGATACAACAACTTTCTGCACCGTATTCATGCGATAGAATAGAACCCCAATAAAGCAACCTGACGTCATGCCCAGAAAAGCTAAGGCGGCAAACATAACTACCGAAGCCAATACTGCAAATAACTCGCTGGAGCTGCTATAAAGGTGTGGAAAAAATTGAGTCATTTCGCTTTGCCCTGTTGGAAGTGCTGCTGCAATCACAACGATGATTGCAGTCACGATTGCAGATATTACTGCCAATACCACACCGGATAAAACAAATGATAAGTAAACCGACTTACGAGAGATGCTAAAAGAAAAGCCTACTTTTATGTATTGGTAGAAATATATGATGCCAAAAATAAAGAGAACGATTACAGAAGAGCCGCCAAAACCAACCATGCCTATTCTCGTGTTTGGCAAAAAAGCAACCAGTATATTAAATACTATTGTTGAAACTATCAGGACACCATACACAACGCTTAACATTTTAATACCATCATAAATAATGCATTTTGCCATTTCTTTGATTCTCATGATCTTTCCTTTGCTCCTAATTGTTTGTCAGGTGAATAAATAGCTTTTGCATATCTAAGGCAGTGACCTCAAGTGAGTCCGATACGTTTTGCGGCTTTCCCAACACGCACACGGTTTTAAGCGCGCCAATACTGTCTGAGCTTAGCACTCGCTTATCAGCACAATACGCATCCACTTCATCGGCTTTTCCGGACACCGAGTAACCCATCGACAACATTTCTTCTGCAGAGGCAAAGAGCAGTAAAGTACCATTTTTGATAATCACAACCTGCTCAATAAGTCTGGATATCTCCTCGATCAAATGAGTAGATAAAATGATCGTGCGCGGTTTTTTTGCATAGTTTTCCAGAAGTTCTCGATAAAACAACTCACGGTGGTTAGCATCCAATCCCAGCACCGGCTCATCTAACAACAAATACTCTGCATCACATGCAAGAGCGGTTATCAGCTTGGCGATTGTTGAATAACCGGTGGATAAACTCTTAAGCTTTTTGGAAGTGTTAAGTCCAAAACTGGCTGCAAGGCGATTGGCATATGGCATATCAAAACCGTAGAAGCAAGCTGTGGCATCAAAGTAGTTCTTTACCTTCATCTCTTCGGGCATTAATTGCTTTTCGCCAATGTAATATATCTTTGCCAGCGCCTTGTCGTTTTCACATATTGGCATTCCGTCCACTTGCACTGCGCCGGCAGTTGGAATTAGGCGATTGTTAATCACATTGAGCAAGGTTGTTTTGCCTGCACCATTACGCCCCAAAAGCCCATAAATCTTTCCGCCTTCAAATGTTACAGAAAAGTCTTTTAGAGCGTTTACTCTTTTAAAGCTCATAGTCACGTTGTTGACTTCGATACTATTTTGCATCGCTCATACCTCCATCGATCATTTTGAAAAGCTGCTCTTTATTAATCCCTAACTTCTTAGCTTCGCCCAAAAGCGTAACTATGTATGTATCAAAAAAAGCTTGTTGACGCTTACTTAATATCTTTTCTTTCGCGCCACTGGCAACAAACATTCCAATACCTCGTTTCTTGTAAACCAGACCCTCATCCACAAGAATATTCATACCTTTTAATACGGTGGCCGGGTTGATCTTGTAAGTTACCGAAACTTCAGTTGTTGACGGTATCTGAGCCTCTTCTGCAAAGATATCCGCTAAGATGCCGCTTTCAATTTGCTCTGCTATCTGCAAAAAGATTGGTACATCGCTGTCAAAATCAAACTTCATTACACCTCCTATGTCTTACTTACCATTCAGCTGGTGGTGGTAACCATACTGCTGCTTATTTGGTTAGTTACTTGACTAACTAACTATATATCCAACAATGCTTTTGTGCAAGCCTTTTTGGCGAGTTTTTACCGCTTTCAAATAATTTCAAGCCTTGAAATCCACAAGTATTTGGAATAGTCTCTTATGAGGAAGTCATCGAGTGCTAAAGGATGCTAAACATGCTTGGGTTAATTACCGGCAAGGTAAGGGCGTTTTGCGACTTTATAATTAGGCACAAGACACCGTCTGCAATAGTTGGTGGTGTGGTAGTTGTGCTAATAACCACAGGAGTGGTACTTGGACAAACATTATTTAAAGCTCCCGAGCCGGAGCCTGCACCTATCGCCGAGCAATTTGCACCAATCTTTTCACAAGAAATTGAAGACACGATTATCAGTGAGCCTCCTGAGCCGGAAAAACCCACTCCGGATGACCCGTATTATGTGTTGCTTATGGGCGCTGATTCCAGAACACGCGATCTGTCCGGAACTCGCAGTGATGCAATTTTGCTGATACGCGTAGACGAGGCCAAGCCCTTGCTGACAGTAGTGTCGCTGCCGCGTGATTCACTTGCCGAGATACCCGGGTATGGCTCGGACAAAATCAACGCAGCGCTGGCATATGGCGGTCGCGATCTGGCCGAGCAAGCTGTAGAGAAGCGCTTGGGTGTAGATATCCGCTACACTGCTTTGCTGGGATTTCACACCAGTACCGCGCTTATAGATAAATTAGGCGGAGTATTTGTAGACGTTGATGCCAACATGAGTTTTGGCACCATTAGCCTAACAACCGGTCCGCAAACTTTAAATGGGAAGCAGGCGCTCACCTTTGCACGCTGCCGCAAAGAACTTGCTCGCGGCGACTTCCATCGCGTTGAACACCACCGTGACCTTTTCATAGCCACATTTGACAAGCTGGCAAACGCCGATCCCACAGACTTCCCCACTCTAGCCACCAAGATACTTCCGTATCTGGAAACAAATATCCCCATGGATAAAGCCTTAAACCTGCTCACATTCTTTAAAGGCTACGACAGCACACAGATTCTTGAAGCCACCGTGCCATCTTACTCCGGCTCATATAATGGTGGCTCTTATGTATTTGTGGAGGAGGAGCCCTGGGCTGCAATGTTAGCACGCATAAATCAAGGTCTGCCACCGGTGGATGGAGAGTAGACCTCTTGTGTTTTTTGTTATTGTCGCCTTGGCGAGAATCTGGAATCACATGCAGTTTGTAACAATAGATTCCCGCCTACGCGGAAATGACAGTGGAGGCGTGAGGTGACAACGCGAGGTGACAACGCGGAATGGCAACGCGGGAATGACAGAACAGTGGAGGCGCGGGAGTGGCAGAATTTGGCTATAATGATGTAATAAGACGCGACCATTAGGGGAAGCATGACTGGATCTGTTTATAGCGATGACAAGCTCCGCGAGTACCTACAGTGGGACATCATGACCTGGCATAAAGCCTTAATCCATTGGGATAAAGTGCTTGGCGACACGGATGTCAGCTCTTATGAAGCTCTAGATCTTGGCGCCAGAGACGGCGGTCTTTCTTTATATTTGGCTGAAAAAGGTATGCGAGTTGTATGTTCTGACCTCTATGGTCCTACAGCTGAGGCTTTTGAGCTGCACGGAAAATACAACATGCTGGGCAGAATTGAACATGCAACTATAAACGCCACCGGAATTCCTTATGATAGCGGTCGCTTTGATCTTGTGGTCTTTAAATCAGTTCTTGGCGGCATAGGCACTTTTGCCGGCATCGAAAGCATTAAGCTGGCTTTATCCGAAATGCTCCGCGTTCTCAAGCCGGGCGGCATTTTATTATTTGCGGAGAATCTCGACGGCTCAAAGTTTCACAAATATGCCAGACGCACTTTTGTTAAGTGGGGCAAGACCTGGTATTACCCCACTTTAATGGAGATGAAAGAGCTGCTCGGCATCTTTGACGAATCATTTATTCGTACCTATGGGTTCTTTTCCTGCATCAAGAAAGACTTTGCGCCCTTTGTGCTAACAGACCGCTTGGTGTGCAGATCTAATAGCTCCAAAGGGCATTATATGGCTTATGGACATGCCGTTAAGAGCATTTAGTGTGCTGTATCAAAAGCCATAGGATACACAGTTTCCTATGGCTTTTGCATTGTAGCAACTGTTAAATATGGATTCCCGCCTGCGCGGGAATGACAGGAGGAGCTGCGAGGGTGTCAGAGGGCGACGCTGAGTTGACAATCTTGGCTATGCTCATACTTTTGATACAACCCCTCTTGCTCTTATTGTACTGCGGCTTTGAGTTCTTCGGTGCGGTTGGTTTTTTCCCAGGTGAACTCCGGTAGTTCGCGACCAAAGTGACCGTAGTTGGAAGTTTTCCTATATATTGGGCGGCGTAGGTCTAAGACATCGATAATGGCTGCCGGGCGTAGGTCAAATACCTTGCGCACTGCCTCGGCAATTTTTTCGTCCGCCACAGTGCCGGTGCCGAATGTGTCCACCATAAGCGATAGCGGCTTAGCCATACCAATACCGTATGCCACCTGCACTTCGCAGCGATCAGCCAGACCGGCTGCTACGATGTTTTTAGCTACCCAACGAGCCGCATATGCGGCTGAGCGATCCACCTTTGTAGGATCTTTACCACTAAAAGCACCGCCGCCGTGACGACCTTTTCCGCCATATGTATCAACAATAATCTTACGCCCAACTACTCCGGTGTCTCCGGTTGGACCGCCGATAACAAAACGCCCGGTGGGGTTTACATAGACCTCAGTATCATTCCAGTTGATGTTCCACTCGGCAAATACCGGTGTAATCACATGCTCAATCAGGTCGTTTTTAAGTTGCGTCTCAACATCAATGCCGTCCTGATGCTGTGTGGATATCAATACCTTTTCTACCGCTACGGGCTTGTCGTCCTCGTAGCGCACGCTAACTTGTGTTTTGCCATCCGGGCGCAGATACGGCAAAGTGCCGTTCTTGCGCACCTCGGTAAGGCGCTCGGAAATGCGGTGTGCTAAAAAGATCGGCATAGGCATTAGTGTTGGAGTGTCGTTGCAGGCATAACCAAACATCATGCCTTGGTCGCCTGCTCCATTAAGCTCGTAAGGGTCATCGGCATTAACGTTATGCTGTACCTCAAAAGATTCGTCAACTCCTTGGGCAATATCAGCACTTTGTCCGTGAATAGCGTTGATGACACCAACGGATTTGCTATGAAATCCGGTATCAGGATCGTTGTAGCCAATGTCAGCGATGACCTCTCGCGCAATGGATTCGATATCAATGTAAGCTTGAGTGCGAATCTCGCCGGCTAATATCATCAGACCTTCTGTTGCCAAAGCTTCACAAGCTACGCGAACGCTTTTTACATCGGCAGTCTCTCCTTCAGGTGAGCGATAGCTGGATGCCTCAAGCTCGGCTTCCTTTGCTATGATTGCATCTAATATGGTGTCAGCAACCTGGTCACAAACCTTGTCGGGATGCCCTTCGGTCACACTTTCTGATGTAAATATGTACGTTTTTTTGTTGCCGATGTCGCCCATGATCCGCCTCTCGAAATGTAGCCTTTAAGTAGTTGTGAAACAGCGCATTTGCCTGCCCTCCAAATTGCCCGGCAAATACAAAGCTATCGAAGTCATTAACTTCAAGCTGATAAGGTTATCGCATCTGTACTGCTATGTGAAGTTAGCAGATTAAAATTCCTCTAAACGTTACCCTTACAATGCTGTTCAACATACTCCACAAAGTCTTTTGGCTCTAAGGGTTTGCTAAAGTAGTAGCCCTGAAAGTGCTTCACGCCCAAATCTACCAGTGCATCTACCTGACCTTGTTGCTCAACGCCTTCTACCACCACGCCAAGGTCTAGTTGTTCGGCAAGGTTTACTATGGAGCGAAGTATCTCGCGTTGTTGGCGGTCTGTTTCTATCTGGCTAACCAGCGATACATCAACCTTTATGCGCTTGGCACCAAAATCGCTGATATATGTAAGGGAGCTGTAGCCAATACCCATGTCATCGATCGACAGATCTATTCCTAATTCACGAATACTCTTAATTGCTTGTTCATTTGCGGGTGTAAAGTGCATCGCCATATGCTCGGTTATCTCCAGCTCTATCTCGCCCGGTTTGATGTTATTTTCGCGAATCTGCTCGGCCAAAAAGTCTACGAAACCATCGTCTTGTTCAAAGTGCCGTGGATAAACGCAAGTCTTTTATTCCGCGTTCTTTCCAGCGCTTGTACTCTTTCATGCCCTCGGCAGTTATCCACCTACCAAGCTCTACGCTAAGACCTGTCTCATCGCATAATTCAACCAACACAATCGGCGACACGACTCCATAATCAGGGTGCTTCCATCTGAGCAAGGCTTCAGCGCCCACAGCTTTACCTTGGCTGTCTGTTTTGGGCTGGTACACCAAGTAGAACGGCAAAACTTTTAATTCAAAGCAGCCGTGAATATATGCCGACATCTCGCGGGCTGTTGTGCCGATAATATCATCTCGTTCAATTACGCTCATGCCATCGGTATCAGCAGCCTTGGTCATAGCATCTTGCATTGCAGCTACTCGCTCTTTGCGGTGTCGTATAAGGGAGCGTCGATATCCAAGCACAAATGGTGTGTACACCAGCATCGCAAGTCCCAAACATACCAACTGAAGAACCACACCGGCAATTGAGTTAGTAGTTAAAAATCCGGAGAAGATGATAGGTGTAGTCCACTCCACATGTAAGGTCATGGCAGGCACTATGCCGGACGCAAATGCTCCATAGGCAATTGCGGCAATTAGTGCAGGACCAAGTATAAATGGAATTGCATAAAATGGGTTAAATATTATAGGTATACCAAAGATTAGTGATTCGTTGATGTTAAAGACCAGCGGTACGGCAGAGACATTTGCGAGATGTTTTTCGCGATACCCCGGCTTGAATAACCATAGCGCTAAAAGTAGCCCGAGCAGCGCTCCCGCTCCACCAATGTTTACAAATACAAAGTAAAAATCTTGCGTGGCAAACATCGATGAAACATCATGAACCGTAGCGTTGTTCATAATGTCATCAAATACTACTCCCCCGCCATGTATGCCTACAAACCACATAAGTTGCATCAATAATACAGTTAGTATTACAGAGAAGATGTCTTCTTTGCCCAAATTGGCTTGAGCAAATTGCAGAAAAGCATTTTCCAGCATTTCAATGGGGGCACTTTCGAGCACAACAACTTTAAACACCACAAAGGTAACTATCGTTGCAGTTACCGGAAAAATAGCTCTCAGAGATAAACGCATTAAGAGGTTAGAATCAAGCGCGGAGTATCTATATGGTCTGATTTTCATCCGCAGCTTAAGAAATGCGAAAAAAAGCCACGGCACCACTAGGGCAAGTAGCATCGAAAAAAACATTCCGCCTCTGCCGGGATTGCTGATGGCTATAAGACCACTTGCTTCAAGACTCATAAATAACGCTATATAGCAGCAAAAAGCAGTAATGACCGGTGCCAAAGGATGTATGGTGCCATTCTTAACCATCGGTTCATCTATAGAGTAGTTGTATGAAATAGCAATTAATACGACTATAGAGACAACGCTTAGCGTGGCAGCAGAAATGCTGTCAAAGATAACAGCAAGCTGCCCAAAAAAGGCATTTCTGACAAAATCCTGGTACGCCGGGATAGGCAAGTTGAATACAGCAACACATAAGGCACCAGCCAAAATGAATGGTATTGCCTTCATGAGACCGTTATTAAGGGCTCGCACAAAACGGATCTCTGATATCCGTAGCGCCAGTCCGCTAACTGTTCTAGCCATGTTCATCCTCCCCGATGATGCGGCTTATGCTGTTTTCAGTCTACTATAGTTCAGCTATTTCTGTATTGCTCTTTATTTGTGCTTTTTTAGCGGTTCGCATTAAGAACTCAGCGTTATTTTGTGTTTGTTTGAGCGATTTTATGAGCATCTCCATAGCTCGCTCGGTATTATTCATATTTGCGAGTATGCGTCTGACTGCCCAAATCAGTGGTGCTTCTTGTGCATCAAGCAGCAACTCTTCTTTTCGTGTGCCGGATGCCACAGGGTCGATTGCCGGGAAAATACGACGATCTGCCAAATCGCGATCCAACCTCAGCTCCATATTACCGGTGCCCTTAAACTCCTCAAAGATGACCTCGTCCATTTTTGAACCGGTCTCAATGAGTGCAGAAGCCAAGATCGTCAGCGACCCGCCGCCTTCGATGTTTCGGGCAGCGCCCAAAAAGCGCTTGGGCGGATACAAAGCCGTGGAATCCACACCACCGGATAAGATGCGTCCGGATGCCGGTTGCGCCAAGTTGTAAGCGCGAGCCAAACGGGTTATGGAGTCCAAAAGGATAACTACGTCCTTGCCAATTTCAACCAAACGCTTAGCGCGCTCAATGACCAGCTCTGCCACAGCAATGTGATTTTCAGACGGCATATCAAATGTTGAGGAGACCACTTCTCCATTGATGGAGCGCTCCATATCAGTAACTTCTTCAGGACGCTCATCGACCAAAAGACACATCAGATGTACATCGGGATTATTTGCCGAGATGCTTGCGGCAATATCTTTGAGAATGGTAGTCTTACCGGCTTTAGGTGGAGACACGATAAGTCCGCGCTGACCCTTACCAATAGGTGCTACAAGGTCGATAGTGCGTGCAGTAATGGTGTTTGGGCCATGTTCCATAAGCAGTCTGTCATCCGGATACACCGGCGTGAGGTCGGCAAAACGTCTGCGCCCACGAGAATCATCCAGCAAAAGCCCGTTAACTGTGTCGATGCGATGCAGCGCGGCGTACTTCTCGTTGTCGCGTGCCGGCCTGACCTGACCGGTAACTTTGTCGCCTTTGCGTAGTCCGTTGCGGCGCACCATAGACATGCCAACGTAAACATCAAGCTCGCCCGGCAAATAACCTGTCGTGCGCAAGAATCCGTAACCTTCAGGCAAAAGATCGAGAATGCCCTCGCAGCCCACAAAGCCCTCGGCTTTGACCATGGCATCTAAAACGGCTTCGATCAGTTCTTCTTTTTTCTTGATGGCTGTAATATCTAACTCAAGTTCAGCTGCTTTTTCGCGCAGTTCGGCAATTTTTAGACCTTCAAGATCTTCACGACTGGTCTGAGGAACTACCTGCTCGCGAGGATTGTTGTAGTTATTTCTGCGCGGACGACGACCTTGGTTTTGATAACCCTTTTTACCGCCGGAACCGCCTTGATTGTTGTGCCCGTTATTAGAGTTGTTCTTGTTGGAACCGCCGCCATTGTTTGATCCACCGCCCTTAGATTTGCGCGATTCTTTGGGAGTTTGTGCAGGTGTTGTTTCTTCTTGCTGCGCTACCGGAGCCGATGCAGCTTCTGCAGGCGCAGCCTCTGCGGACACTTGATCTTGGATTTGGGTTTTAGTTTTAGCTTGACCTTGAGCTTGGTCGGTCTCGACTTGATCATTTACCTTCTCAACATCAATCGCTTTGCCGGCTTTTGGTCTGCCTCTACCTTTTGTTGTCTTAGCCGGTTTTGGTTCTGTCAGGGAGTCAATGCTGCCCATTATGAATGTGTCGGCAAAGATCTCTGATACGGCAGGCATATCTGTTACAGCGCTGGCTTCTTTGCGAGGACGCCCTCTTCTGCGAGGAGTAGGAGCAGCCGGGGCGATCTCAGCTGCTATGGTCTGCTCAGAAGAAACCCCTGCTGTTGCTGTTTCTGTATGAGCGCTTTGCTCTCCGCCCTGCCCCAAGGTCTCGTTTTCGGTACTTTGAATCATGCTTGTATAACCTTTTCCCAATCTTTCTCAAATGCTAAAAGTCCATTTGTGGTAAGTGGATGCTCAACACATTTCTTTAATACATTAAAGGGAACAGTTGCGATGTCTGCCCCCATGAGTGCCGCTTGAGTTACGTGTTGAGCACTACGGATCGATGCCGCGATGACCTCAACACTTTGCCCGGATACGCCGGAATCACTAAAGTCGTAATTGCTAAGGGCAACAACTATCTGTGACAGCTGCTCGATGCCGTCTTCGGATATGTCATCAAAGCGCCCAACAAAAGGACTGATATAGCGAGCACCACTTCTGGCAGCCAATATGGCTTGAGGAACCGAGAAGCAAAGGGTCATGTTAACCGCGATACCTTCATTGGCTAATGTGCGAGTTGCAGCCAAACCTTCGATCATGGTTGGTATTTTCACGACTACATTGGGAGCAAGAGCAGCAAGCTGCCTTCCTTCGGCAATGATCTCGCTGCGAGTTGTGCCTACAGCCTCGGCAGATACCGGACCTTCTGTTATCTCGCAAATGCGCTTAATGTGCTCGGGGAAGTCAGCAAGCTTACCGCCGATACGGGCATAGAGCGTGGGATTGGTGGTAACACCGGCTAGTGCCCCCCAAGAAGCCGCCTCTTCGATCTCGGTAAGATCGGCTGTGTCCAAGAAAAATTTCACTTATGTCCTCCTTGAAATATGAGTTATGAACACATGGGTATCCGAAGATTTGTTTGTGAAAAAAATTAGACAGGGATTTGTTCATCCACATCAGGGATTTGTATTTTTCCACTATACCACTAATTTGCTACATTGGAAGTGATTTTTTGAGCGGATTTTAAGGGGGTTTGAGTGTGAGAGTTGCATGGGTTTGATGAGTTTTGATGAGGTTTGAGAGTGCAACACGCCGCTCGCCGAGTGCCGCGAAGCTCTGATTTGTCTTCGCGGCACTTAAGGAAGTGCCGAATAATAATAGCTACAACAAAAAGAACAATGCATTATCTAGTATACTTATTAGCGGTTTATATATAGTCTTGAAATAATTTATTTGTTGTAGTGGGGAGAGGGAGAGCAACTATGACCGTAAACACGCGTGTAGATAATGTGCGGATTCAGGAGCAAAATCACCCATCAGAAGTTAGCAGACGCCAGTTTGCTCAGCTGGTTGGCAGCAGCGCCGCTACCATCGTGTTTGGAAATCTACTTGGATGTGCACATAAGGAACCCGGATCATCCTCAATTGCTCGAAGTATTTCTTGCGACGTGTTGGTGGTTGGTGGTGGAGCTGCCGGCGTTACCGCCGCCGGCGAGGCTGCCGGACTTGGCGCAAAGACCATCCTTATTGAGAAGCTCAGCTCGCTTAATGGCTCTAGCTCACTTGCATTAGGCACGCTTTACGGAGCAGGCACTAAGCTTCAGCAAGCCGCAGGCATCAATGATTCTCCGCAAGCATTACTACAGTACTTCCTTGATCGGGGCGGTAGTCAGCTTAACTGGGATATCCAGAAGTTTTGCGCTGATCACTTTGGCGAAACTATAGACTGGTTAAGCGAAGATCTAAAGGTTCCCTTTGTTAGCGAGGTGTCGTTTAAAGGCACAGACACTGTGCGCCGTGGACACAATATTAACTCAACTGCAACTGTGGCTTTAAACGCCGTAGAGGCCTTAGCGCGCAAAAATGGTGTGGAGATTCACTTTTCTACGGCGGCAGAGTCTATTGCGCTGAGTGACGACAACGCAGTGACAGGCATTATCGCCAAAAACCATGCCGGAGAGCGTGTCAGGTACGAAGCAAAGAAGGTCATCATGGCATCCGGCGGCTTTTGTCGTAACACCGAGATGATCAACCGGTATTGTCCGGATTACAGTGGCGTTTACACAGAGGTAGGTTTGGGGTGCACAGGTGAAGGACTGTTGATGGGTCTGGACATCGGTGCCGATTACATCGGGCACGGCGGCACCAATGGCATTTTAGCCTGCGCTGTTTCGGCCGGACAATCAAAACTGATCAATACCAAAGCTCTTTGGGTAGATTCAAGTGGCAAGCGATTTGCTAACGAGGGTGGTCAAACGCACGATCTTTATTATCAGGTTGCCCGGTTCCCCGACCAAAACTTTTATGCAGTTTATGATCGATCAATGGTTGCAACCCTTGACGATAAGTTGAGGCACCAGTTTGGTCTTGGCATTGATATGGGCATATTTGCAGAAGGCGAAACGGTTGTTGAAGCTGCAAATAAGCTAGGTATAGATGGAGCGGTAACCGAAGAAACACTTAATGAGTACAACACCATGGTAGCCACAGGTAGCGATACTCAATATGGCAAAAGTAGCCAGTTGCTCACCTTAATAAACAAAGCTCCGTTCTACGTTTTGACTTTAGGAGTCTGCACGCACGGCAGCTTTGGTGGCTATCGTGTAAATACGAACTTTCAAGCATTGGATGTAAATGGCGACCCACTACCCAATCTATACGCTATCGGCGAGGTTAGCAGCGGCAGCTTTATCTATGAGGATTATCCGTCCGGCGGATGCGGGCTTAATTGGTCGTATACATCCGGACGCTACGCAGCAAGGCACGCAGTAAGCGCGTAATCGCACTTGGCTATTCAAAGCATTTGGAGGATTAGCATGGCTGACAGAAATATTAATGAGAGACTTGATACCACATTAGAGCAGGATTGCTCAAATGAGTATATTGATAAAAGCGAGCAGCCGAACAACGACAATGAGAATACAAGATCTAAGAGAAAAAGGCGAAAATGGCCGTTTGTTTTAGCACTCGTAGCTGTGATCGTCTTTGCCGCCGGCGTAAGCGGATTTGTTTGGCACGAAGAACCAAGTTTTTGTGGTGCTATCTGTCATACACCTATGAACGAGTATCTTGCGACCTACAATTCTGAGCCCGGTGCTAACGGCACAGACAAGTGGGGAGATAATGTAGACAACACCCGTGGAATGTTGTCTGTAACACATAAAGCGCACGGCAAAACTTGCCTAGACTGTCATGTGCCAACTATCGAAGAACAGCTTAGTGAGGGGGTCAAGTGGGTAAGCGGAGACTATATCTTTCCACTCGAGGAGCGCACGCTCACCGATCTCACCAAGGCACGTGATCTTGAAGCCGATCAATTTTGCCTTAACGACAGCTGCCACCATCTGGGCGACAACGGCAAAATTATCAAGACCCGAGAAGATTTGCAGGCGACAACAAATGATTTGATGCGCAACCCGCATGTAACCCAACACCAAAAATTTGATTGCGGAACATGTCACAAGGCACATCGCCCATCAACCATGTATTGCTCAAGCTGTCACGCAGACAGTGAGATTCCGGTGGGCTGGGAGAACGTAAAAGCGCTCCCCTAACTTTAGTTTGCGTCACACTTTTCCACCGCTGCAGTAAACGCAATTTAGCTTTTCGAGAAAAACTAACAGGCTATGCTTTTGAGAAACTGCATGCGCTTATCTGACGATAACCTTGAATGTCTTGGTCTTTCCACCAGCCTTTACGGTGATGGTAGCTGTGCCTTTCTTGTGAGCAGTGATAACTCCGGCTTTGTCTATTGTGGCTACTTTTTTGTTGCTTGAGGAGTAAGCGGGCATTACTCCTGTAGCTTTAGCAGGAGTTACCTTTGCTTTAATCTGTTTGGTTTTACCTACTGTTAAAGTTAGTGGACTAAATGATTTAAGTGCTTTTACCTTTAGTGTTTTAGCTACTACTATTATTGTACAAGCGGCTTTCTTTTTGCCATCTACTGACGTGACCACTATTCTTGCTTTACCGGTCTTTAAAGCTTTCATCTTGCCGGTGTTTTTGTCTACCTTTACTATCTTTGGGCTTAGGCTTTTGAATGTCAGTTTCTTGTTTGTAGCGTTATAGGGTTGTACTGATGCTTTAAGTGTTAGGGTTTTACCTTTAACTAGGTATACAGGTGGAGTAGTAGCAAGGCTTACTTTTGTTACTTTGACTTTGGTATCTGCTTTTGGTGGAGTGATTGGAGCAGCTTCAACTTTAACTGTTACGGTATATACCTTAGTTGTACCGTCTTCAGCACTCACTGTGTATCTAACAGGACTAGTGAAGTTTTGTGCACCTTGAGGGGTGATTGTTGCATTTTCAGAATATGCAATGCTTGGAGTTAGTGATGTAATTGATGTGCTATGTGGAAGTGTAACTGTGATGTTTGTACCACTAATAGTTGCACTTGTTCCTTTAAGGCTAAATGAAATGATGTCTTTTTCTTTTGATGGAAGTCTCCATATAGCATAAGCAACTATATTGGCATTTACCGATGTGGCTGAATAATAAGGTGTACCGCTGCCGTCTGACTTAGAGTTCCAAGACTCAAATACGTAACCTGCTTTTTTAGGAATAGGTAGTGTTCCAAATGTTGTATTTGCTTCAAACTTAAAAGACGTAGGACTTACACTTCCGCCTTGTGGGTTAAAGGTGATGGTGTAATAAATTGGAAGTGCTGCCCAGCGTGCATAGTAGGTGGTATTTGCTTTAACTATTGTTGAAGACGTAACTTGCGTGCCACCACTACTTGGAGTAGTCCACCAACCATTGAAGGTATAGTCTGGTCTTACGGGGGTTGGCAGTTCGCAAAGAGATGAGCCGTCCTCATAAGTTTTATGTGTGGAGCTTAAGTATTCACACTGTGTATTAAATGTTATTGTGTAGTAGGTGATGGGTATTTCCTCCCAGTGCGCATAGTAAGTAGCATCAGTTGAGGCTTTTAATAAAGGCGTTGCTTGAGTGCCACTGCCGTAGGGAGAAGACCACCACCCCTTGAAAGCATAACCAGCTCTGGTTGGTAGAGGCAGCACGCCAAAGGAAGAGCTACTTTCATATATTTTAGAAGTAGGGCTGGATTTGTAATCATGTGGGTCAAAAGTCACAGTGTAATATGTTGCAGGTGGGATGTCGAAGCCATTAACATATACAGTTGTACCTGCTTCAGGATGTGTTGGAGAAATCCCAGTTCCAGAAAAAACATTTGAACCATATTCAGCAAAGTAAAGTGCTACCTTTTTATTGCCTGCCCTAATATTTGAATCAGTGAACATATGGAAATAATAATGTGAATAATTTGATGGCATGGAAATGATATTGCGAGGAAGCTTAAAGGAAGTAGGGAGAGAGGCCAGTGAGCCCCATCCGTTGAATCCGCGGAAAAAAGCGTCTCCTATAGTTGTAATTTTCGAAGCGTCAAATGAGCCTGCGGGTAATGAGGTGAGGCTGCTGTCACTTCCGTAATTGAAGTCTTTAAAAAAGTAATCTCCTGCAATAGTTCCTGCTTTATCGGTTGTGAAAGCAGACATGCTTGGCATTGAAGTAATTGCACAATTTACACCGCAAACAAAAGGATCCCAGACATCATTCCATGTTCTAAAAGTAGAGCTTGCTACTGATTCTTTTATCATTATGGTCTGGCTTGCTGAGACTTTTCTAGTTAATGAAGAATTGGCTGCAACAGTTACGTCGGAATAGTCTGATTGAGAAACAATCATTGAACTGCTCCATTTGTTGTGTATTGTCAAGCTACCAGCTTCTTGTGTCTTTAGCACGATTCTTGCAGGAATCTCTGCGGCAACAGCTGGTATTGCACCTATTGGAGCAAGGCTTGTTGTTAGAAGGATCGCGAACACCACGCAAAGTGCTCTGCATATTATTTTGCCAGTGCTTTGTACACCAAAGTATAGTTTAGCTCCCATGTAAGACCCCACATCCATCACTTATGCATTTTTGTGTATATCGATTATGCTTCTACAGCATTTTACAACTTGTAGGCTATCTTAGGTTAACTTTTTGCCCAGATCAAAGACTTGTCTTTGATACTTACAGTCTACCCTGCTACGAAACTGCATAGGAGAAATCTGTCACTTTTATACAATTTGATGTAACTTTTGGCAAACGCTTGCCTTGCTTATCTTACATCCTGCCAAGTATCTTCTCAATGGATCCTATCGCCCATAGTGGTATGTTGATCATCCACTCTTCAACCCTGTAGCCCGAAAGTGACGTGCGCACGCATAACGGTAGCTGGTATTTTTCACATACAACTCTTAGGCTCTTCGACTTTAAATTCTCTGCCGCTTTTACCTCGATGGGTACGGCTTTCTTGCCTATTTCTACAACGAAATCCATCTCATTTGAAGATGTTGGAGATGACCAATAACTAGGTTTTATACCCACCGCTTCTAGTTGTTGCTCCACGCATTGTTCTGTCAAAGAGCCCTTAAACTCGGTAAATAAAGCTGATCCCTCAAGTATGGTTCGCACATCGAGCCTAGATAAAGCCCCCAGCAAACCTACGTCTAACAAAAAAAGCTTGAACTCGGAAAATGAACTGTAAGAGCTCAAGGGTGTTCTTATCGCAGAGACCAAAGGAATCTTATAAACCACACCGTAATCAACCAGCCATTGGATAGCTTCTTTTAAATCTTTGGCTCGCGCTCCCTTGCGCACTGCTCCATAAATGAACTTTTGATTTTCTTTTGCCAGCTGAGATGGGATGGATCCCCATACAAGCCTTATTCTTTCAAGTATTCTTACAGATGCATGCTTGGAGAAATCTCGGTCATAGTCTTTAAGGATGTTTTCTTGAAGCCTACGAGATTCAGCATAATCTCGTTGCTTTGCAAAATCTGCAACAACCTCAGGCATTCCACCCACCACTAAATAGTCTTTAAGATAGTCGGCCAATTCCTCGCTAAATACCGGCTGCAATTGGTCAAAGGCTGCATCCATAACGGATGAAGCCATGGCTTCTTTACCCATAGCCATAAGAAACTCTGTGAAACTCATGGGATATAGGTTAACACTATCAACCTTACCGACAGGAAAAGACGCTTCCTTGTTAGTGGCTATTCCCAACAAGGAACCAGCTGCAACAATATGTTGCCCTGGTGCCTTTTCATAAAAATACTTTAGTGCTGTTAGAGCTCTTGATGCTTCTTGAATCTCATCAAATATAATGAGCGTTTTTCCTTCAACTATCGTTACACCGGTTTCTAAAGCCAGCTGCGACAGTATCTTTATGATGTTGAAATCTCCGGAGAATAATACACGCATGCGTTCATTATCAGTAAAATCAATGTAGACTACAGAATCGTAGTAATTCTCGCCAAAAAACTTCATTAGCCAAGTTTTACCAGTCTGCCTAGCTCCATATATAAGGAGTGGCTTGCGATTTCTGCTTGTTTTCCAAGCGACAAGGTTGTTTATCAGGTGTCTTTGCATGAGATTTCTTCCTCCCTCTAATGTCTGAAATCCATGATTTAAATTATCCCAAGACTGATACAGTATAGCATATCTTTGAATAATGCAGTTATCTGCTGCATTATTCCTTTGAATTATGCAGCAGTTTATCGCACTTAGAAAACAGCTCCACCTTATCCTCAAGAAAGTCTTGGTATGTGCAGTTTCGGTCACCTACCACTATAGTAGTGACTTGTGGATGACGTTTTTTGAACTCGTAAATGCCCTCAGAACGCTTGTTGCGCCCACTTTTAACTTCGATAGCAGTGATACTGTCACCCCTGCGGAGAACAAAGTCTACCTCAAAATTGCCATCTCTCCACCATAGAACCTCATAACCAGATGCCTCACTATTGGCTAGAAGATGCGCACCGATAGCACTTTCCACCAAATAGCCTCTCAGATCAGGAGTGTTTAAAAATGCATCTGCATCATTTTGCGAAAAAGCAGCAGAAGCTATTGCGAGAGAAGTGTCAAACACCATCAATCTTGGTGAACTCCTGCGATGGTCGATTAATTTGTTGCCGTTGTATTTTTGCAACCCAATAAGCAGACCGGCTTTTGATAAGAGCTCAAGATACTCGGCAATGGTATCAGTATTGCCTTTGTATCTATCATTTTTGCAAGATGTATCTGCCAAAAATGATGCAGCGCCAAGAGCCATTTGGAGACTACTACTTATAACCAAATTGAGTTAATTGCCTACTGACTGCGCCAGTGCAGCTTTTAATGTCGTGGTCACCTTTGGCGCCCACGCTCTCTGTGGCCGTGTTTCGGATTGACGAATACAAGTGACCTCTCATTATAGGGTTGTACTGATGCTTTTAGGGTTAGAGTCTTGCTCTTAACTAGGTATACAGGTGGAGTAGTAGCTAGATTTACCTTTACTTTTGTGTTTGCGACGGGAGTTTGGTTGGGTCTTTTGGCGTTAGTTCCGGATTTACCATAGATGTCTTTTTGCCAGAATAAAAGGCTCATCTTTCCAACATTTACAAAAGCAAATGTTATTTTGACGAGCCACAACTGAATATGCAATTCTGCAATTCAAATGCGGTATTGCATAAACTTCTTTTTAGAGTTATACTTTTTTTATGATAGATCGAATCATTGAAAAGCATTTCTTAAGGCTCATGACTCATTATCCTGTAGTTGTACTTACAGGTTCAAGGCAAGTGGGTAAAACCACGATGCTAAAACACTTGTTCCCGGACAGAGAGTATTTCAACTTAGAAAATCCATCGACTCTTGATATGATCAAAGCCGACCCATCTTCTTTTCTTGAGCTGCATGGGTCAAACATAATTATTGATGAAGCCCAACGGTTTCCAGAGTTATTCTCATACATCCAAGCGTCGGTAGATGAGCACAAGAAAAGCGGCAGAATACTTCTGAGCGGATCACAAAACATTCTTTTGTCAGATGCAGTTAGCCAGTCTTTGGCCGGCAGAGCAGCTTACACAGAGCTTTTCCCCTTGACTTTATCCGAACTTAAAAACTCTGCGCAAAATTATGTACATACAGATGACTCGCACAAGCTAAATACATTGTTTGAAAACATGTTTCACGGTTTTTACCCGGAACAACGAACAAAGCATATTCCACCAGATATTTTCTTCGACCAATATATAGCCACCTATGTTGAACGCGATGTTAGGATGATGAAAAATATTGGCAATCTTGAAACATTTAGAAGCTTTATGCGGATAATGGCAGGCAGAATAGGTCAATTGATAGATTATGCATCCATTGCTAACGATGTAGGAGTCTCATCCAATACGATAAAAAGCTGGTTATCAATTCTAGAAGCAAGTTATTTAATCAAAATCCTACGTCCATTGCATAATAATTATGGAAAACGATACATTAAGAGCCCCAAGGTTTATTTTCTTGACACCGGGCTTGCCTGTAGATTGCTGGGAATAAGACGCGCCGATGAGTTAGAAGGACATTTTCTTCGAGGAAATCTTTTTGAAAATTTTATCATTGCAGAGATATACAAAGAGATAGCTACCTGTAGGCTTGACATGGAGATGTTCTTCTATCGAGACACCAATAAAAACGAAGTAGATCTAATACTTGAGACCAGCTCAAGTTTAACTGCTATCGAAATCAAGTCTTCCGGCAGTTTTTCACAATCAATGCTAAAAGGGCTTAAACACTGGAGTGGCATACACAACGGTCAAAAAGAGAAATCGCCTAAGGCTCAAGATCAAACTATAAGAGGCTTTGTTGTCTACAGCGGCAAAACAGACTCCATTGGCTCTGTTCGAATGCTTAATTGGAACGATCTTTCCGAGTTGCTATAGCAAAACGTAAGTCTAAATGTGGGATTAAAGGTTAAATTCTCTGCATGCGGCTTGATTGACTATTTTTCAATCAAGCCGCATGCTTTATCAATCACTTAACTGTAACCTTGAATGTTTTAGTCTTTCCACCTGCTTTAACTTTGATGACAGTCGTGCCTTTCTTGTGAGCGGTGATAACTCCGGCTTTGTCTATTGAAGCTACAGCGGTTTTGCTTGAACTGTAAACAAATACGATACCGGTAGCTTTTGCAGATGTAATTTTTGGTTTTACTTGCTTGGTATCACCTGCAAGTATAGAAATCGATTTAAAAGCTCTTAACGTCTTAAGCTTTGTTGCTTTTGAGACTACCTTGATTGTACATTTAGCAATCTTCTTGCCGTCTTGAGATGTAACTACAAGTGTTGCTTTTCCAAGCTTAAGTGCTTTTACCTTACCGGTTGTCTTGTTAACCGATACCACCTTTGGATTTAAGCTTTTCCAAGTAACTTTTTTATTAGTTGCATCATATGGCTGAACACCAGCCGGTAATTTAGCAGTCTTGCCTTTTACCAGATTCAAGCTTGATTGTGTTTTTACGCCGGTCACTTTCACCACATCCGATGTTGCTGTGTCAGGTGTAGTTGGTGTGGGTGTGGGTTTGGTGACTACAGGAGTTATCGCATCAGCATCAAAGTCGCTGTCTGATTCAGTGTCTGCACCTGTATCCGGATCGGAATCTATATCGGTATCAAGATCACTATCAGAATCAAAATCACTATCAGAATCATAATCACTATCGGTGTCAACATCACTGTCAGGATCGAGATCAGGCGTTGGCGTTACAGGAGTTGTAGGCTCTGGCGTAGGAGACACAGGTTTAGTCGGATCTGGTTTGGGTGTTGGTGACACAGGTTTAGTCGGATCGGGCGCAGGCTCTGGTGTAGGCACAACTGGCTCCGGAGTTGGATTAGGTGCTTTGGGAACAATTAAAACCGTCACTGTGTACACTTTAGTAGTGCCGTCTTCGGCTTTAACCGTATACTTAATTGGACTTGTAAAGTTTTGTGCAGATTTTGGACTATACGTTGCTTTTGCTGAACTTAAAATAGTTGGGGTAAGTGAGCTAACGTTTGCTCCATGAGGCAAGACCACTATTATGTTGGTGTCGATTATCAAACCATTAACCCCTGCCAAGCTAAATGAAGTTATATCCTTGGCACCGGATAGCGCTTGCCAGATTGCATAAACAGTTGTGCTTGCATTTAGTGTGGTTGTCGAGGTAAATGCGGTTCCCGTGCCGTCCGCCTTAGTGTTCCAACCTTTGAATGTATAACCGGCTCGGGTTGGGTTTTCAGGCATGACGGTTTTAACTGTCTCTCCATATTTAGACATATAAACCTTATTTGCCGGCGAGTTGGTATAGTTGTAGTTAAAGGCAATTTCGCATTGTAGCTCGAATCTTTGAGCGTCGGTGCCGTTGTCATACCACTGCAGTATCGGCGTGCCATTAGCTGTAGCATTGCCCTCAACATCCAAGCACTGTCCGGAATAGGGACTTACGAGTTTGTAGTAACCAGCATTGTTTGGCACTACGTACCATCTCTGCCACTTAACGTCGCCATATTCCCATTGACCTAAGCGTGCACCCTGAGTGAGAGTGCCTCCGGGAACTTCTAAAACCTTGTCACTCCAAAGCGACTTAACAGCATATGAGCCATCAGAGTTACGAGTGAACTGGAATTTTTGATCGTTATTATTTGCCCACTCCCAAATGTATGACTTTACGCCATTTGCTTTATCGAGACTTGTGGATACATACTTGCCGGAGCCCTTATGCTTGATAGAGTAGACACCATTCGGAATGGTGACGTAATTTGTTGGTAAAAACTGCGGTACTAGCTCAAATTTTTGGGCATCGGTGCCGTTGTCCGGCCACTGCAATAATGAGGTCCCATTAGCTGAGCCATTATTTGACACATCCAAACACTGACCGGAATAGCGACTTACGATCTTGTAAAACCCATTGGTGTTAGGCACAACGTACCAATTTTGCCACTGATTATCAGCTATTCCCCACTGCTCTATTACCACCCCTTGCGAATATCTATCTCTCGGCACATCTAAAACCTTGCCACTCCACAGTGACTTGATCTTATAGGTACCGTCCGACTGACGAGTGAACTGGAATTTTTGATCATTGTTATTCGCCCACTCCCAAATGTATGACTTAATACCATTATCTTGGCTGAGTCCTGTTGAAACATACTTGCCGGAACCCTTATGTTTGATTGAATAGACTCCGTCCGGTATGGTGGTGTAATTTGTGGGCATTGGATAGGCTTGCGACAATGAATAATCTCCGAGATAAATATATCCCTTAAATCCGCTAACATAATTATTGGGGTTAATCCATTTTGTAACAAAGCGAGAACCATCATAGTTTGATTCTGATATCAGGATCTGGCCGTTGTCTCCTATTTGTTCTACAACAGCAACATGCCCGTAAGTACCGCCGTTCCAACACACTATAGCTCCCAGTTTTGGAACGATGCCACGCGCCTTTCCATCGCCGTATCCATAAAATGTATACGCGTGGCCTTTTGAGAGATTTGGCCGTACCCCGGTAATTTCATAGGCTCGACCCCAGGCATAGCCAACACAGTTTGGCAGCACAGAATTACCGGTTATAAGAATGCACTCATTCAAACCACCTTGGCTTGAGTGGATATAGTACTTATTTCCTGCATCAGGAGCACTTAAACGAGGAGAATATGTTGCTGCCGAGGCTTGCACGGGCAACAAAGCAAAAATTGACACCAACACAAAAAGAGTTGCGGCAAAAAGAGAAACCAACATTTTTGCCAACAGGCTCCCCCACTCACCACGCTTCACAACATTATCAATATCCATAACTCATCCCATCTTTGAGTTTTATACGTATTTCCCCGCCCTGAATCATTGGCTTTAAGCAGGCTAATAGCTGTCTAAAGCCAAACAAAATAATGCGCACACATTTCATGGTTACAGATTACAAAACCATGCATCAGTATGGGGAAAATATGTCACTTTTACACGGTTTCATGTAACTTTTGGAAGCACTACCGCAATCAGACTTCTTTTTATAGTCATCCCCTAATTTTTGCAGCAGATAATGCTAAGTCCGTCCAAAAGTGCCACAAAATGGTATGTTTTGGACGGCTTATAAGGTATATATGGCATATTTTCAGCATAACGCGTCCAAAAGTGGTATTATCATTGCAGTTTTGGACGGAGGAAACCATGGTCATCATCGGTCGTAGACAAGAGCAAGAAGAACTTAGACGCCTTTATAATTCCGGTAGACCGGAGCTTGTTGCAATTGTTGGCAGAAGACGCATAGGTAAAACTTTTCTGGTCAAAGAGATGTTTGGCAATGACATGGCGTTTTACTCTACCGGCCTTGTAGGAAAAGGTATAAACACAGCCTATCAACTAAACATGTTCGACAATGCGATTGCCAAACACGGAGGTGTAGTTAAAACAAAGTCAAGAAAGTGGTCGGAAGCCTTTGAAAAGCTTGAAAAGCTAATTGAGTCGAAGAACCTTAAACGACAGGTAATATTCATTGATGAAGCTCCTTGGCTTGATACGCCAAAGTCGGACTTTTTGCCTGCCCTAGATTATTTTTGGAACTCCTTTGCCTCAACAAGACCGGATGTGATGATGATAATTTGCGGATCTGCCGCATCTTGGGTTACTAAAAACATCTTTCAAAATAGAGGTGGTCTTCACAATCGCGTTACAAACAAAATAAATCTCGCGCCCTTTTCACTAAAAGAATGCGAGGAGTTGCTTAAGGAGCTTGGAGTGGTGATGAGTCGCTATCAGATTGCTGAAAGCTATATGGCATTTGGAGGCGTTCCTTATTATTTGAACATGTTTGCAAAAGAATTTAGCCTCAGCCAAAACATCGACCGCCTCATATTTGCTAAAAATGCGCCTTTAGGCAATGAGTTTACCGAGGTGTATCACTCTTTGTTTCGCACTCCGGAAAGACACATCCATATTGTTAGAGCGCTTGCAAAGACAAAAGCCGGTCTTACAAGAGACGAAATAATTAAGGCTACTAAAATCCCGGGAGGCGGAAACCTCACCAAAGCTTTAACAGAACTTGAACAGTGCTGTTTTATTGAAAAGTATGCAGATTTTACAAAGACCAAAAACTGCATGGTGTATCGTCTTGTAGACCCTTTTACACTGTTTTGGCTAAAATATGTTGATGAGAACAACACAAAGGACGAATACTTTTGGACCAACCTTGTCGATGATGGTGGACGACGTGCTTGGAGTGGCCATGCGTTTGAGATGCTTTGTCTTTGTCACACCAGACAAATCAAGCAAAAGCTAGGCATATCCGGCGTTTCTTCCAGTGTCTTTACTTGGCGAAGTAAAAGGGTAAGCCCCGGCGCTCAAATTGACCTGCTAATTGATCGCAAAGACGAAGTCATCAACCTATGTGAAGTAAAGTTTTCTCTGACCCCATTTACCATCACAAAGGAATATGAAAAAAGCTTAGATAAAAAGAAAGTTGCTTTTATCTCCGAGACAAATACGCGAAAGGCACTCCATTTAACCATGATTACCACCTATGGGTTGACAGATAAGGGATATCACATGTCCATCCAATCCCAGGTTACTCTAAACGACCTTTTTACGTGAAGTTAGCCTGTCGATGGTGACAACTTACAGTTTCCATGCTCACCTAACTGCGACTTTGAACGTCTTGGTTTTGCCGCCTGCCTTTACTGTGATGGCGGTTGTGCCTTTCTTGTGAGCTGTAATAACTCCAGCTTTGTCTATTGTGGCTACTTGCTTGTTGCTTGATGAGTAAGCAGGCATCACTCCTGTGGCTTTTACAGGAGTTACCTTCGTGTTAATCTGTTTGGTTTTGCCTACTGTTAGAGTTAGTGGGCTAAATGATTTAAGTGCTTTTACCTTTAGTGTTTTAGCTACTACTATTATTGTACAGGCAGCTCGCTTTTTGCCGTCTTGTGAAGTGACTATTATTCTGGCTTTTCCTGTCTTTAAGGCTTTCATCTTGCCGGAGTTTTTGTCTACCTTAACTATCTTTGGGCTTAGGCTTTTGTAGGTGAGTTTTTTGTTTGTGGCGTTATAGGGTTGTACTGATGCTTTAAGGGTTAAAGCCCTGCCCTTTACCATGTATATGGGTGGAGCAGTAGCTAAGCTCACTTTTGTTACTTTAACTTTTGTGTTTGTGATTGGCTTGTCTGAACCTGGTGTTGGAGTTGTTGGGTTTGTTGGCGTTGGGTCAGGATTTGTTGGTGTTACTGTCTTACCAGCTACCTTAACAGTTACAGCGTACGTCTTAGTGCTGCCGTCTTCAGCCTTTACAATGTATTTTACAGGGCTTGTAAAGTTTTGCGCACCTTGGGGCGTAATGGTTGCTTTTACAGAATAAGAGATGTTTGGAGTGGCTGAGGTAATCGATGTGCCGTATGGCACAGTGACTGAAATACTGGTTCCACTAATAGTTGCAGCTACACCTGCGAGGCTAAAGGAGAATATCTCTTTAGCCGATGATGGTTGTCGCCAGATTGCATACGCTGTGACATTGGCACTGATTGATGTGGATGCATAATACGTAGTTCCCGTGCCGTCCGGTTTTGAGTTCCATGAGTCAAAGATGTAACCAGATCTTGCAGGAGTTGGCAGAGTTCCAAATGATGAGTTCTCTTGAAACGTGATGGACGTGGGGCTTACAGTGCCCCCTTGCGGGTTGAAGGTAATAACATATTTAGTTAAAGACTTACTGGTGCCATTAACATAAACCACGGTATCTGTAGCTGGGCTTATAGGACTTATATCGGTGTTTGTAAAAACATCGGCGGCAGAACTTCGAAAGTTTAGTGTAACAAGTTGGTTTCCTTTGGAGAGCGCAGAATTGTAAAACATGTAGTTACAATAACTACTGCTAACTGATTGAGGCTGAGATGGTAGCTGAAATGATCCCGGAAGGGCTGTTATGTTGCCGTTGGCATCAAAGTTTTTAAAGAAGTTATCTCCAACATCTACCATGCTCGAAGTATCAAAAGATTCTTCGGGTAAAGCCGTGAGGCTTCCTGACTCATTAAAGCTGTAAAAGAAGTTGTAGCCAATGAAGGCACCAAGATGCACTCCGGTAATCTTTGAGGTGTTAAAAGAGCCTTTTGGCAAAGACTTAAGGCTGCCCGAATAGTTAAACCCTAAGAAAAAATCATTACCCACAGTGACAATATTTGAGGTATTGAAAGAACCCGCGGGTAGAGATGTTAGGCTTCCTGAAGAGTTGAATTCTCTAAAAAAGCTACTGCCGGCAGATGCTTATTTATACCAAAAGAACCCTGCGGCAAAGATGTAAGACCTCCTGAATAGTTAAAACCGTAAAAGAAACCATCACCTATAGTGGCTATATTTGAAGTATTAAACGAGCCTTGTGGCAGTTCTTTTAACCCTCCGTAATAGTTAAAGCCAATAAAAAAGCTTTTCCCGACAGATGTTATATTTGAGGTGTTAAAGGAGCCTTTTGGCAGGGACGTTATGCTTCCGTATGCGTTAAAATTTTCAAAAAATAGATCGCCTGTGCGGTTTCCCGATGCGTCAGTTGTAAATGCGGACATTGCGGGCATCGAAGTTATTGCACAGGCTGCTCCGCGCACAAAAGCATAAGTATCTTCTCGCCACGCTCTAAATGTTTTGCCAGCACTTGATTCTTTTACAGATATTTCTTCATTTGCCGCTACGTTTCTACTTAGTTCTTGCGATGCTTTTACCTCGGTGTCACTGTAGCCGGATTGCGAGATAATTATTGTGGATGACCACTTGTTTCTAATTGTAAGGCTACCTGATTCTTGTGCTTTTAAGACGATAGTTGCCGATGATGCTAGAGGGCTAATCCCAACGTTTGCAAAAACAGAGTCATGACTTGATTCCTTATTCTGATCTCCACCTGCGTTTACTTCTTTAGCAAAAGCCGATAATACACCAACCGGCACAAAAGCCACTACCAGAAGAACCGCAAGTAACGCGCAAGAAGCTTTACGCAACAGCCTGCCTGTTTTTTCTTTACCAGAGTGCAGTTTCGTTCCCATATTAGACCCCACATCCATCACTTATGCACTTTTTCGTATGTTTCCTATATAGCTACAACATTTTACAACTTGCAAGCATTCTTAGATGACCTTTTGCCAAGATAAAAGGTCACTTTCTTGCAATAACCAAAAGCAAATGTAGCTTTGGCGAGCCACAACTAAACCTTTTGAATCGAAAATCTAAATTGACCCAGCGGAGAAAAATCCATTGATTACAAGCATTGGCACTGCCGTACCATCAACTTCCATGGCATAAACCCTCCAGCCCGACGAGCTCTTTGACCACTGAATGTCTACATTTCTGCCGCCAACTTTGCCTCCTTCATAGTTAACCAGACTGTCGCCTGCTTGCTTCCAACTTCCACCTGGGCAGAAAGCTTCAATCACTTCACCATATGTTTTCCCGCTATCTGCCGGAACAACGCCAGCGAAGCCAACTGTAAAAGCCTGCGCTTTTACCTCAGAAACACCTGAGCCACCCAGAATAGAGCATCCAGAAAGCGGTGCGACCAATGCACTTGCAAGCAGTAGAGCTATAGTTGCCGCAAATACCTTTACACTAATTGTTTTTGAAGTTTCGCGAAGTTTTGTTGTTTTGTTCATATTGCCCTCCTGTTTTGATATTGAATAACTCTCATCCCATCGATAATGTTCTTGTAAGGCACACCCACTCTGACCCATGAGATTGCAGCCAGCCAAAAGCCGCTTCAAGCTACACGAAAAGAATAGGTGCCCTGCTGTGTTTACAGTTTATTCTGCCATAAATCTATATGGAGAAAATCTGTCACAATTACACAGTTTTATGTAACTTTTGGCTTCTTCAAATTTGAAAGATCTAAAAATGTAAAAGTTGTAATGTTTGAGGTGTCAAATGATCCAGATGGTAACGATGTTAGTGATCCATAGTTATTAAAGCATGAAAAGTAGTTTGAACCAGAAATAGTACCCATAGAATCGGCTGTAAATGAAGTTAAAGCTGGCATTGATGTTATTGCGCAGTTTACACCCTTAACAAAGGGGCTGCTTCCGCTTCCCCACAATCTAAAAGTTGTACCCGCCACCGACTCTTTTACCGTTATGGTCTGATCTGCAGAGACCGTTCTGGTTAATGATGAATAAGGTGTAACTGTTGCATCAACATACCCTACTTGAGATACAATCACGGCAGATTGCCATTTATTGGCTATGGTTAAACTGCCGGATTCTTGAGTCTTTAGCACTATACTTGCCGGGGTCTCTGCTGCAAAAGCTGATACTGCACCTATTGAAGTAAGGCTTGTTATTAAAAGGAGTGTGAGCAGTGCACAAATAACTCTACGCATTATCGCTCTCTTATTTTATGTCTCAGTTTGTAACTTTGCTAACACAGGAACCCACATCCATCCCATATGCAACTTTGTGTATATCACAGGTAATTTTACTTTATTCCGTGCCTCTTTTCACAGCTACAGTTTAACCATTCATACATCTGTACGGGAGAATTGTGTCACTTTTACGCGGTTTTATGTAACTTTTGGCAGTGCTGTTGCAATCTAACTCCACTCAAGCTGCCCAAGGAGTCATTAATTAACATTTCTCTAGCTCTTCAAACACTGCCAGAATCTAACTCATGCATCAAATCAGCCTTGCTCTTACTGTGATGGTCGTTTTACCTCGACACTGCACTTGCTTGGTGACGAAACTAAGTGTACACAAATACTATAAATTATATGTAATTTGGTGTACCATGAAAGAATGAAACTTATTGAAGCAACAAAGAGACTGAATTTTTGGGATAAGAAGGGGCGCTACGTCTTTCGTAAATGTGATTTAAGCCTTGTATTTGACGAAAACGGACGAACTCTCGACCAGACCTTAATGCGACTTGTAAAAAGCGGCACTTTACAGCGCGCCGCCCACGGCATCTACCTGTATGCCCTTAGCAGACACATAGGCGCGTACACATTAGAATACATTGCCCGCAATCTCCGCAGAGGCGAGATTACTTATGAAAGCCTAGAGAGTGCTCTTTCACAATATGGAGTCATCTCACAGATTCCTCTTGATCGCATTACACTCATGACAACAGGTCGTAGCGGTGAGTATCGCACTGCTTATGGGACGATAGAATTCACACACACCAAGTTGGCCATAGAAAAAATCAAAACAAATACTATCGATCGAAAAGACCATCCGCTTCCGATTGCCAACAAGCAATTCGCCTATAGAAACCTAAAAGCTGTGGGAAGAAATCTAGATCTTGTCGATGAAGGAGAGCTTAATGGCAAAGATTGATTTTTCTGCTTATGCCAGACAACTAGCAATAGAAAACAGCGCATCTACAATGCTGCCTGTGATTGAAAAAGAGCTATTGCACTATGAAGTCCTCAGAGCAATGGCTGAAGATGGTCTACTCTTTGAACTTACGTTTCAAGGCGGAACCTGTTTACGGCTTTGTTATGGTGCAACCAGATATAGTGAGGATCTCGATTTTGCAGGAGGAGCTGATTTCAAAAAGGAAAATCTCTTAGAACTTAAGGCATGTATATCCAATGCTCTACCTAAGAAATATGCGCTTACTTTGAAAATAGATGAACCTGACAATAATGCTGAGCTAATTAAAAAATGGCGAATAAGAATAAATACTGCTCCGCAACGACCAGACCTGCCATCACAAAGAATCTCACTTGAGGTAGCAGCCATCAAAGCCCACACAAAACAACCACAGATGCTACAACTCAACTATAGCGGCCTTCCCAGCAGTTACGAAGATATCATTGTGGCTAGCGAGAGTCTCGAAGAGATACTTGCAGATAAGTTAGAAGCTTTTACCTGCGCTAACTACATACGATACCGTGACTTATGGGATATGTATTGGATTAAACGACGACCTGGTATCGATCTGAAAAAGGTCTTCGACTTGAGGCATAAAAAAGAAAAGGACTATGGTGAGCAGGAGAAATTTGCACTTGGTTTAACACGAATCAGCAATCAGCTGAATGACATTGTAAATGGCAAAGACTTTAATGACCAGATGAAAAGATTCCTGAAGGTTTATCACACACGAGAGAACAGTAAGCCGCGCAGAGTTCAGAGAACTTCTTTTTGAGGAAGTCAAAGAACTCTATGCTTCTTGCAGATAAGAGACCATGCACTAAGGGAAAGATAAGCAAATGCTCATCTAACAGTGGCCTTGAACGTCTTGGTCTTTCCACCAACCTTTACTGTGATTATGGCTGTGCCTTTCTTGTGCGCGGTGATAACTCCGGCTTTGTCTATTGTGGCTACTTTTTTGTTGCTTGAGGAGTAAGTTGGCATTACTCCTGTGGCTTTAGCAGGAGTTACCTTTGCTTTAATCTGTTTGGTTTTACCTACTGTTAGAGTCAGTGGGCTAAATGATTTAAGTGCTTTTACCTTTTGTGTTTTGGCTACTACTATTATTGTACAGGCGGCTCGTTTTTTGCCATCTTGTGATGTAACTACTATTCTTGCTTTACCGGTCTTTAAAGCTTTCATCTTGCCGGTGTTTTTGTCTACCTTTACTATCTTTGGGCTTAGGCTTTTGAATGTGAGTTTTTTTGTTGTAGCGTTATAGGGCTGTACTGATGCTTTAAGGGTTAGTGTTTTGTTTTTTACCATGTATATGGGTGGAGTAGTAGCCAGACTTACTTTTGTTACCTTGACTTTGGTATCTGCTTTTGGTGGAGTGATTGGAGCAGCTTCAACTTTAACTGTTACGGTATAGACCTTTGTTGTGCCGTCTTCTGCACTCACTGTGTATTTAACAGGACTTGTGAAGTTTTGTGCACCTTGAGGGGTGATTGTTGCATTTTCAGAATATGCAATGCTTGGAGTAGCCGAGGTAATCGATGTTCCGTGCGGCACGGTTACTGATACGTTAGTTCCACCAATAGTTCCGCTAACACCTGTAAGTATAAAGGACAGTATATCTTTTTCAGATGACAGTTTTCTCCATATTGCATAAGCTGTGACATTTGCATTAACTGACGTAGATGCATAGTAAGGTGTTCCTGTGCCATCTGGTTTTGAGTTCCATGATACAAAGATATAGCCTGACTTTACAGGTACAGGCAGTGTGCCGAACGTTGTATTTGCTTCAAACTTAATAGATTTAGGACTAACAGTTCCACCTTGGGAGTTAAAGGTGATTATGTAGTAGACTTTTGGAGGAATTGCTGCCCACCTGGCATAGTAGGTGATGCTAGATGTTACCTTAGTTGTAGTTGTTGCTTGCATACCACCGCTTGTAGTAGTCCACCAGCCTTTGAATATATGACCCGATCTTGTGGGAGTTGGAAGGGTGCCTAAAGATGAATCCTTTTCGTAGGTTTTAGATGTGGGAGTTACGGTTCCACCTTGAGGATTAAAAGTTATGGTGTATTTTGGAAGATTGGGACCGTTTACATAAACAGTGGTTCCGGCAGATGGACTAATCGGAGTAACATCAGTTCCTGAAAAAGCGGATTCTGCATCAGCAGCAAAATACAGAGGAACTTGTTTATCTCCTTGAGACATAGCGGAAGACTCAAACATTCCATAGCAGAAGCGGTCAGGCACGGATTCTAGAGAGCGAGGAAGCTTAAAGGAACTGGGCAGTGACGCCAGGGAGCCATAGCTGTTGAAGTTGGTGAAAAAGTCGTATCCAGGCTCTGTCATATTTGAAGTGTCAAATGATCCTAATGGCAGTGAGGTCAAGGAGCCTGAGTTATTGAAGGAACGAAAAAATCTATCTGCAGCCGCTGTGATATTTGAGGTGTTAAATGATCCAGCAGGCAGCGAGGTCAAGGAGCCTGAGTGATTGAAGTGTCCGAAAAAGCAGCATTGAACATCGTTTGTGACGCTTGAAATGTCAAAAGAACCTGTCGGCAGTGATGTCAGGGAGCCAGAATAGTTGAAACTGGCAAAAAAGAAATGAAAAACACTTGTAATGTTTGAAGTATCAAACGAACCCGCTGGCAAAGATTTTAGAGTGCCCTCGGAGTTGAAGCCGGTGAAACATTCCCATCCGGCTCTCGTGATACTTGAAATGTCAAACGAACCTGCCGGAAGAGATGTTAGGGAGCCATTGGAGTTGAAATATGAGAAAAAGTGATCACCGGCATCTGTTCCTGCTTTATCGGCTGTAAATGCAGACATTGGTGGCATCGAAGTAATCGCGCAATTAACGCCACTCACAAAGCCCTTATACAAATAACCTCTCCATCCCCTAAACGTATTTCCCGGACTCGACTCTTTTACAGTTAAGGTCTGATTAGCAGAGACCTCTCTCGTCAAGCTTTCCTCTTTTTCAATAGTTACATCAGAAAAACCTGCCTGAGATATAACTACAGCGGTTGTCCATCGGTTGGATATCGTTAATTCTCCTTTGCCTTGTGTCTTTAAAACTATACTTGCCGGAATCTCAGCCGCAAAAGCTGATATTGCACCTATTAGAGTAAGGCTTACTACTAGGAGAAACACTGTCAGTATGCAAGAAACCCTGCGCGCCGTCTTGCTACGTCTTTCTCTTTTAGAGTTTGTCTTTGTTTTCATTTCAATCCCCGTATCCAATGTGCTTTTCTATCGACTAGTTGTTATGTGATCCGCATTGTTTTTTCATTTCGAATGCTTTCTGGGCGACATCTGTTGTCGTTCTGTGAGCCTGCGTTTGGATCCTTCGGCTTCGCTCAGGATGACAAGCTATCATCTGACTGTGACCTTGAATGTCTTGGTCTTGCCGCCTGCTCTTACGGTGATTGTGGTTGTGCCTTTCTTGTGAGCAGTAATAACTCCGGCTTTGTCTATTGTGGCTACTTTCTTGTTGCTTGATGAGTAGGCTGGCATGACTCCTGTGGCTTTTGCAGGAGTAACCTTTGCTTTAATCTGTTTTGTTTTGCCTACTGTTAGAGTTAGTGGGCTAAATGACTTGAGTGCTTTTACCTTTAGTGTTTTAGCTACTACTATTATTGTGCAGGCAGCTTTCTTTTTGCCGTCTTGTGATGTGACTACTATTCTGGCTTTTCCGGTCTTTAGAGCTTTCATCTTACCGGTGTTTTTGTCTACCTTAACTATCTTCGGGCTTAGGCTTTTGTAGGTGAGTTTCTTGTTTGTGGCGTTGTAGGGTTGCACAGATGCTTTTAGGGCTAAAGCCCTGCCCTTAACCAGATAGACAGGTGGAGTAGTTGCAAGACTTACTTTTGTTACTTTGACTTTTGTGTTTACGGCTGGAGTTTGTGGATTAGTTGGGGTTGGGTCTGTTGGAGTTGGGGTTGGGTCTGTTGGGGCTGGGGTTGTTACTGGGGCGGCAGCCACTTTAACAGTTACCGTGTAAATCTTTGTTGTGCCGTCTTCTGCTATCACAGTGTAGCTGACGGGGTTTGTGAAGTTTTGTGCTCCTTGGGGCGTAACCATTGCCTTTGCAGAAATTGATATGCTGGGGGTTAGTGAAGATATGGCAGTGCCATGAGAAACGGTAGCTGTAATGTCAGTACCATTGATAGTTGCATTCACGCCTGCAATCGTGAAAGATAATATGTCTTTTTCTGATGATTGCTTTCGCCATATAGCGTATGCAGTAGTATTGCCATTAATATACGTTGATGTATAGTATGGTGTGCCTGTACCGTCCGCTTTTGAGTTCCAGGATTCAAAAGTATAACCAACTTTTATCGGGATGGGTAAATTTCCAATCGATGTGTCTTTAAGAAACTTTTTAGATACAGGACTAACGCTTCCACCCTGCGGGTTGAAGGTCACGGTGTATATAGGAGGTGTTTTACCGGATCCATTTACATACACGGTGGTACCGGAAGCTGGATCAGTAGGGGTAATGTCAGTTCCACTAAAAACATTGGTTGCCGGGCTGGAAAAGCGAAGGGTAACTAGCCCATTTCCCTTGGTGAGTGCTGAGTTATAAAACATTTGAAGGCAATAATCCTTTGCATCCGTTGGCGCATGATAAGGCAATTGAAACGTTCCGGGCAGTGAGCTTATGCTACCGTCGTAATCAAATCCTGATAGAAAGTTACTTGCTGCAGCTATGTTTAACATGTTGAATGAGCCTGCTGGTAGAGATGTTAGGCTGCCTCTGGAGTTGAAGGCGCTGAAGA
>QMCD01000102.1_pt1 | contig 58787 bp, 46 predicted proteins | sample 1821841 | NCBI WGS metagenome assembly QMCD01 (sample SAMN01991225, study PRJNA193472) | Termite gut metagenome, whole genome shotgun sequencing project. | isolation source: worker | host: Macrotermes natalensis
GTTTAGAACAGCATTAAGAGGAGTGGTAGATGAAAAATTCTTTCTTTTCAGACTAGCCAAGATTTATGCATACCCCCAATGATTTGCGGGTGAGCCCAGAGAAAACTGAAATAGTCCATGATTCAAAAAAGGAACGGCAACCAAGGTTGCCGTTCCTTCTCATTAAAAAAAGCCGCACCGATGATGTGATGAAACTCCGAATGACATGATTTGAGCGCTCGTCCTCTTTGTAATCCACCGACTCAAAGGTTACCCCGAAGGGCGTGGCCCGCCATTGAGAAACGAAGCTTGTCTCGGTATTCCATTATAGCTTGATGAGTTTCCCGATCCAATCAATGCGGCTATATTTTCTACAACAAATATAGTAAGTTTCTATGAAAGAAACAAAGAAAAACGGGAAAATGTTTCCCTCTTGTGGTATATTTCACATTACTTACATAGTCTTAAAAAGCAAAAGTGCCGATTACCCATTCGTAATCAGCACCTTGTAAACTATCTGCTAAATAGACTTAAGCAACTTTTGCTTTAGTTACAATAGCTTTGAATGCTTCCGGATGGTTCATCGCTAAATCAGCCAAAACTTTACGGTTGATTTCGATACCTGCTTTGTGCAATGCACCCATTAACTTGGAATAAGACATACCTTCCAAACGGGCGGCAGCATTGATACGCTGAATCCACAAAGCGCGGAAATTTCTTTTCTTATTCTTACGATCACGATACGCATAAGTCAGACCTTTTTCCCACGTATTCTTGGCTACGGTCCATACGTTCTTTCTTGCACCAAAGTAACCTCTGGTTAACTTCAAAATTTTCTTTCTTCTTGCTCTGGAAGCAACATGATTTACTGATCTTGGCATAGTTTTACTCTTTTTTGAATGTTAGCGCCGTTACTTCACATAGCGGACTTAAAGCTAATGCATTCGGTTAATACTTTAATAATACTTTGTACGCTTTTTACTTCATAGCTAAGAGTTCCTTAACCTGATTCACATTCGTTACGTCAACCATAGTCGAATGGCACAGATTTCTTTTTTGCTTCTTAGTCTTCTTAGTCAAAATGTGACTGTGAAAAGCGTGCTTTCTTTTGATTTTACCTGTTCCGGTAAGAGTAAATCTCTTTTTAGAACCGGAGTTAGTTTTCATCTTTGGCATCTTACTTATTTTTAAATTATTAAATTATATATGGTAATGCACTATACCTGCGGCATTACTCATTTATTCTTCTGCTTTTGGTGCTACAGGTTTCTTCTGTTGTCCCTCTTTTTTCTTCGGAGAGAGCTGAATCGTCATTCTTTTACCTTCAAGCACAGGCATTTGATCTACTTTCGCATACTCTTCCAAATCATTGGCGAAACGTAATAGCAACACTTCACCCTGTTCTTTAAACAATATAGAGCGACCTTTGAAAAACACATAAGCCTTCACCTTGTCGCCATCTTCCAAAAAGCCTTTGGCATGCTTCAATTTAAAGTTGTAATCATGATCATCGGTCTGAGGTCCAAAACGTATCTCTTTTACATTAACCTTAACTTGCTTTGCCTTCTGTTCCTTCTGACGCTTCTTTAACTGATAAAGAAATTTAGAGTAATCAATGATACGGCAAACAGGAGGTTGTGCATTCGGAGAGATTTCCACAAGATCCGCTTCATGCTCTTCGGCAAGTTTCAATGCCTGAGCTATCGGATACACTTTGGGTTCTACATCATCGCCCACTATGCGAACTTCTTTGGCACGGATCTGTTCATTAATCCGGTACTGCCCTTTTAAGCTGTCATTTTTCATTAAATAACCTTTACTTCCAGTTTGTTTCTTTTTTATTACTTCCAAATTTAATTTTCTTTTTAGGTAAAAGCTGTCTTTAGAACATCCAATATATGCTATGCTTTTACAAGTGGGCGCAAAGTTACCATTTATTTATCATATTTTGAACTTCTTCATTTAAAATTTTAGCGAAATCCTCAAATTTCATGGTTCCTTTATCTCCTTCGCCCTGTCTACGGACAGAAACTTCTTCATTTTCCGCTTCTTTTTCACCCACAATCAACATGTAAGGAATGCGTTTCAACTCGTTATCACGAATCTTACGTCCGATCTTCTCGTTACGTTCGTCTACAATCGCACGGATATCACATTGCTTCAAGAACTTTTTCACATCCAGGGCATAGTCGTTAAACTTCTCACTGATAGGCAAAATTGCAACCTGCTCAGGGGTCAACCACAATGGGAATTTACCTGCCGTATGCTCAATAAGCACGGCTACAAAACGTTCCATTGAACCGAATGGAGCACGATGAATCATAACCGGGCGATGTTTCTGGTTGTCGGCACCCGTATATTCCAAATCAAAACGTTCGGGCAAGTTATAATCCACCTGAATGGTACCCAACTGCCAACGGCGACCAATGGCATCCTTAACCATAAAGTCAAGCTTCGGACCATAGAATGCGGCTTCGCCATATTCTATTTTGGCGGTCAGGCCTTTTTCTTCACAAGCTTCGATAATAGCCTGTTCCGCTCTTTCCCAATTATCATCACTGCCGATATATTTCTCACGATCCACCCTGTCACGCAAAGAAATCTGTGCTTCCACATTGGCAAAATCCATAGAACGGAATACGATAGAGATGATATCCATTACGCGCAAGAATTCATCCTTCACCTGATCGGGACGGCAAAAAATATGCGCATCATCCTGCGTAAAGCTACGTACACGTGTCAAACCGTGCAACTCACCACTCTGTTCATAGCGACAAACCGTACCGAATTCAGCCATACGCAAAGGCAGTTCCTTGTATGAGCGTGGAGAATTCTTATAAATCATACAGTGATGGGGGCAGTTCATCGGTTTCAAAAGGTATTCTTCTCCTTCTTCCGGAGTATGAATCGGTTGGAATGAATCTTTGCCATATTTTGCATAGTGACCGGAAGTTACGTACAACACTTTGCTGCCGATTGGCGGAGTAATAACCTCCTGATAATCGTAACGCGCCTGGATACGACGTAAGAAATCCTGCAAACGCAAGCGCAATGCAGTACCTTTCGGCAACCACATCGGTAAGCCTTTACCTACTGTATCGGAGAACATGAACAAATCCATTTCCTTACCGATCTTACGGTGGTCGCGCTTCTTGGCTTCCTCCAGCATAACCAGATATTCATCCAACATCTTCTTTTTCGGGAATGAGATACCATAGATGCGTGTCATCATCTTACGGTCTTCATGTCCGCGCCAGTACGCACCTGCTACCGACATCAGTTTGATAGCCTTGATCGGTGTGGTGGTCATCAAATGCGGGCCACGGCACAAATCAGTGAAAGCGCCTTGCGTATAAGTAGTGATATGCCCATCTTCCAATTCGGAAATCAACTCACATTTATAAGTTTCTCCACGATCACCGAATTTCTTCAGAGCATCCGCTTTAGAAACGCTTTCTCTGACAACTGCTTCTTTCTTTGCTACCAATTCAGCCATTTTAGCCTCGATAGCCTGCAGGTCAGACTCTTTAATTGTCGCTTCTCCCGGATCTACATCATAATAAAAACCGTTTTCAATGGCAGGACCAATACCGAATTGAATACCCGGGTACAATTCCTGTAATGCTTCGGCAAGCAAGTGGGCGCTGGTATGCCAAAAAGCATGCTTACCCTGTTCGTCTTCCCACTTATAGAGAACAAACTTCGCGTCCTCATTGATAGGACGTCCCAAATCATAAATCTCACCGTTTACGCCACACGCCAGCACTTCCTGCGCCAGGCGGGAACTGATACTTTCTGCAATTTGTAATCCCGTTACTCCGTTATCATACTCACGTACGGAGCCATCCGGAAATGTTATATTTATCATATTGTTATGTATATTTTATATTTCAGCACGCAAAAGTAACTAATTCTTTTTGATTTCTCATTTTCAAGCTAAAAAATGTTATTCACGTGTGTCTGTAAATCGCTTAATAATGTTGTAGGCAGATACAATTCCCAACTCGCCCGCCTTACTCAAATCTGTAATGCCCTGTTTGTTATTGCCCAGGAATATATAAGTCAAACCACGGTTGAAATATGCCTCGGCAAAATCTTTATTCAATTCGATAGCCTTATCATAATCCACCAATGCCGCACGATAGTTCTTCAGCATAGACAATACATTAGCACGGTTATAATACCCATAAACAAAATCAGGCGCCAGTTGAATGACATGATCCAAGTCATTTCTGACAATATCATAATCTATGGCTTTCACTTCAGCCGCTTTTTTCTCGTCAACGGAAGTTCCGGGAACACCTTCGTTAAGACCGGCTTCCGCCTTCTTATATTCCAGTTGTTTATAACGTACCAACGCCCGCATAAAATATGCCGGAAAGAATTTATCATCCAATAGAATGGCTTGCGTAAAGTCATCTATAGAACTACTAAAGTCCTGAACTAAATAAAAATCAAGTCCGCGCAAGAAACGTTTCTTGGTATCCTTATCATCCGTAACAATATCCGAAGTATGAGAATCTATCAGGGCAAAATGGTAGTTTACCTGTTCTTCTGTCAGCGGAGCCTCCATGTTGGTAATGCGCAACGGTTTGGGGAAAAGTTCCGAATGGTTCAGTTCATCAATATACTTATGGAAATGAATAATACGTTTCACTTCACTCGGCCTTTCATAGTATGTCAGTGCATACATTGGCTCCATCTTGATAGTCACATTCCGGTCTTGTACACGTCCACGGTAATGACTCTTATATTTCTGTTCCGCTTCGGAGTCATCAGCAATTACGATTTTCCGGTAATTCTCCATATTCCTATCGGACTTCTTACGCGTCTTGCCATCATCTTCACCATCATCCTGCGAATTATCCGCAAGGTCTTTATCATTCGATGTTACGCCGTTACGTTTATCAATCTGCATCTTCATGACCTTGAACTCATCCTGTTCGGCGCCTTTCCGGTCTCCTATTTTCTTCCGGGCTTCGGCACGCTGGTAATATCCGGCAAGGAAATTAGGATATTCATCAATCACTTTCGAATAATCGCTGATAGCTCCTCGATAATCACCCGTCTGAGCGCGCAGCAAACCACGATTGAATGTCGCCATCATATTATCCGGCTCTATTGTAAGGACAAAATCAAAATCCTCTATAGCACGGTTATCATCACCAACCTGAGCACGCAGCAGACCACGGTTATAGTGTCCGAGGAAGTTGTTCGGATCAATATCCAACGCCAAGTCATAGTCGCTCATGGCACCTCTCAGATTATTCCGGTGAAAACGAGCCAACGCACGATTGATGTAATTACCTGCATTTTTTGCACTTAAGTGGATAGCCCGGTCCAAATCTGATTCCGCTTCCGCATATTTACCTTGTTGCAAACGCACTATAGCACGCGCCCCCCAACCATCAGGGTCGTAACGATCCATATCAATCGCCTTTTCAAAGTCAGTCAGAGCTTGCAATGTATCCTTTTGCTGCAACGATACTTCACCACGCATCAGATAAGCACGAGTATACCTGGGCGATATCTTCAGTAACTTTCCTAAATCTTCTTTAGCGGCATCATAATCTTTCTTCTGTATATGACAGAGGGAAAGGTTATGCCATAGTACTAAATTCTCAGGGTCATATTTCAGAGCGGTTTTATAATCTTCAATAGCGCCATCATAATTATTCTGCCGAATACGAGCCAACCCACGAATCTGGTACGCCCCTACCACGAAAGGGTTTCGATTAATAGCAGCGTCGCAATCCGCTTCCGCACCCTGAAAATCATCCAGATTAATCTTCGCCAAGCCACGAAAGAAGTAAGGCTCATATAAATAAGGCTTAGCATTAATTACCTGGTTGAAATATTGAATGGAAAGCACATAGTCTTCAAAGTACAACGCATTACGCGCGATAGTCATCACCCGTTCCGTATTGATCTGTGCATACAACAACGTAGGAAGCAACAGGAAAGCAATCAGTATTTTCTTTATCATCTTGTCTTATAAATACTTGTAAACGAAACAAATTTAATGCTTTTCATCCACTTGGAGGGATTAACAGAAGACTTTTTATATTTTTTGAGCCTTTTATACCTTATTATATGGTTAATATTTCACTGTCTTTACCTTATACGAACAATGAGCCTTTCCTTTCAGCAATGCATTCAGCTTTCCTTTTATCATTTGCTTACGCAACGGGGACAGGTGGTCGATAAACATTTTCCCATCCAAGTGGTCAAATTCATGCTGCATCACGCGTGCCAGATAACCTTCCACAATCTCGTCATGCTCCACCATGTTCTCATCCATATACGTTACATGAATCTTGTTTCCACGTTTCACTGACTCATGAATACCGGGAAGGCTCAAACATCCCTCTTCCATAGCAACTTCCTCACCCGAAACATCCAGAATATGAGGATTGATATACGCTTTCCGGAAATCCTTATATTCAGGATGGTCTTCGGAGAGCACGTCCAAATTTATCACTACTACACGAATAGGGAGTCCCACTTGCGGAGCTGCAAGCCCCACACCTTCCGCATTGTCCATTGTCTCAAACATATTCGCAATCAATTCCTTCAAATCAGGATAGCCGGGAGTAATATCTTCTGCCACTTTTCTCAATACAGGCTGACCATATACGTAAATGGGTAAAGTCATTGTCTATCTAATTATAAATTATTAATTCACTATTATAGCCTCATAATGAGGCAAAACGTTTATTTTCCAGATAGCTCTGCAGGATAATAGTCGCACTGATTTCATCCACCAGGGCTTTATTCTGCCGGTCTTTCTTCTTCAATCCGGCTTCCAGCATCGCCTTATGCGCCAAAACAGATGTAAAGCGTTCGTCGACATACTCTATCGGCATACCCGGCAGCTTCTTTCTCAATGAATGGACAAAGGGTTCTATTCGCTTCATATTCTCCGAAAGCTCATTGTTCATTTGCCTGGGAAGCCCTACAAGGATACGCTCTACCGGCTCTTTTCCTACATAATCAAGGATGAATGCCAGCAGTTCGTGCGTAGGTACGGTTTTCAATCCGTTAGCAATCATCTGCAATGTGTCGCTGACGGCTATTCCAGTACGCTTCCTGCCGTAATCAATCGCTAATATTCTACTCATAACGGGCTACAAAATTACGATTAAAATTTGAGATTTGCCCTATCTGGTGTTATAATACAGGGCAAGCGTATTAAAATGAATATATAAAATGTACAGGAATAGAGATAATCTTGTCGATCATCTGCTTCGCTAAATTCTCATTATTCATTTTGATGCGGTTGCCCTGGTCATAATAAGAAAAGAGGAGGCTTAACGTTATGTTAAGTCTCCTCTCTTATTTGGAATTTATAGTATAATATTTTATTTCAAATTGACTACGTAGGTCAGCCCCCCACTGAAATACTGCATTTTCTGCATTTCCATCTGTATGTGCAGATGGTTGAACAACAAATAGGAGGCACCTAAAGCAAAATCCTTTGAATCATATTCCGCAATCAGTCTCAGTTGCGGATGGAAAGATGGATTATAAGTGACGCCTAATGCTAAACCGTTCAACTTATATTCTTTCCGGTTATTATAAAGGTAAGATAGGTGTACGCCTACCTTTTCCTTGCCGATGACGGGTATATGCTTGGAAACTGCAATGTAGAAACGACTGAAATACCCGTTTCCTTTTTCTGAACCAACCATGCCACCCCCGGATGAAGTGAATGGGTCTGATGTTCCCAAAACCACAGCCGGCATATACTTCCAGAATTGCCCTTCTTTCAAAGCCCGCAACCGGACAGAGAAATATCTGTCCTGATTCGTAAAACCTGAATAGCCGTGAGGCTTTAACCCCAGCGCTTCCGCTTTAAAAAGCGTGCATGTGTATGCCACTTCCAACCAGGGGAAAAAGGTTATATTCAGGTAATAGTTGTAAGTATGATAATACCAGGTAGGTGGTGTCAATTCCTTGTTCACGAAGTTTCCACCAATCATGAAGGTCTTGTCACGCTGCATCTCCGCAGAAGGGGCATGCAACAACCCGGTTGTGCCATACGTCAACTGCGCAGAAACGATAAAAGGAAGGAAACAAAAAAGAACGGTAAGGAACAGTTTGAATTTCATCATCACAAAACAGTTTCAGGCATTATAATAAAAAAACACATTAGTAGTAGTTATCGGCATATTACAAGATAATGAAGGCGTCCGGAATTCAGACGCCTTCATCTATGTTTCTCAGTTACCTAAGATGTGTATTATTCCAGAATAACCACGCGGTTCAAATAGTTCTTACCGAACATATTAGCTGTACCGCCGAAGCCTACGAGTTCAAGTTGGTCTTTGCTTACACCTTCTTTGAGCAATGCATCGTAAACAGCCTGAGCACGTTTTTCAGACAACTTCTGGTTCCAAGAAGAGCTACCTGTAGCCTTGTCAGCATAACCGGCAATCTTATACTTCTTGCCCGGATTAGCCTTCAGAGTCTTAGCAGCCAACTGGATATTAACCGTACCATAATCATCAATCTGAGCACTACCGATGCGGAAGAAGATAGCACGAGGACCGGCAACTTCAATTTCTTTCACAACTTCCTTAGTTACACCCTTAGCGTTAGCCAAAGCGTTCTTAGCGTTAGCCAAGTCAGCCTGAGCCTGTGCCAATTCACCTCTATACTTGTTAACTTCTTCGTTGATAGCGTTTTGGTCAACTTTCGCTTCGCGAGGAACAAAGCCCTTGCCACCTAAAGTATAAGCAAGTCCTAAGTTCAAGCGACCAGTAGCTTCTGCTTTGCGGCAATCGCTTCCATTACCAAAGATAGAAGGAGTTACACCCAAACGGCCTTCCAATGTAATAGCCAACTTATTGGATACGTTGTAACCGAATCCCAAACCGGCAGTTGCACCTACACGGGCTTTAACACCCTGTGAAGAATAAGCGTATGCAGGAGTAAATTCAACAGCGGTTGGTTCTCCCGGAGTCTGAGTTAAATCTCCCGTTTGGTTATAAGTTACAGTACCACCTACTGCTGTAGAAAAGTTTATTGTGGGACCACCAAACAAGTACACGTCTACTGCACGATTCACGTTCTTATTGCCAAAAAGGCTGTTCAGGTTCAACATTGCATCCAAATTGATTTCACCAAACTTTTTGCAATAGTTGCTATAGCCATGGTTTTGCTTTTCCAGGCTCTGCCATGCACCACTTAGTACACCACGAACCCCCCAAGTCGGAGTTAAATATTTACCAACCTGAAGATTGATGTTGAGAGTTGGTGAGTTGAGACCGTCATTGAAGACTGTCATTGCCCCCACACCGGCACCGATAAATATATTATCGCTTGCCTCCTGCTTCTCTTGTGCATCAACAGTGGCAACACTTGCACCAGCCAAGAGAAGAGACAATATTAAAAATCTATATTTCATTATTCTTTGTTTTTAGGGTAAATAATTCGTTTTTAAAGACCAGACAATATGTCTATTCATTGATTTATTTACCACCAATACCACCACCGGCATTTCCATCATCACCATGACCATGACCATGACCGTGAGTGATTTCTACACCTTCAGCAGTTACTTTAATATCATTACCAGCAACCAGTAATTGATTACCACTTACCTGATAGTTTTTACCTGCAACAGTTGTTTTCAAGGTTACGTCATATACATCTGATGTGGTAATAACAGCAAAGGTTACAGATTTAGCAGGAGCTGTTACAAGGAAAGAGATAGTTCTCAATTCTGTATTCGGTGTGGTAGGAAGACTGTTAATCATATCGCGAAGATTTTGTTTTGCTAATCCCAAGTTAGCTGCATCTTCTTCTCCTGCACGAGTAACAGGGCCTGTCAAAGCCTCAACTTTTTCCAAGAGTTCTGCTTTTTGTTCGGCAGTATAGTATGTACCAAAAGGAACTTTTACATCGCGTGTGTACTCTGTTCCAGGCACAAAATCAGCTGCAAACGTTTCTGTAGCATTGTCTACAACAGCAGGATCATTTGTTTTAGCTCCCACATCAGGCGTAGTAGATTCTTCTACGGCCGACAGTACAAAGCTTACAGGAATAACTACATAAGCGCCTTTCTTAAGAGCAGGTACAGTTACAGTTTTTACAACCGGTGAATATCCGTCTAAAGAAGCTGTTACTGTAAAAGATGTAGGAGCTGTGTAACTAGTTTCAGCCTCTATATCTGATGTTCCATTCTTTTTAAACGTCACACCTTCCAAGGTATTGCCACTTGCCGATGTAGCAGTCAAAACAACATAAGCTATTCCATCCTCAGCTGGCGGAATTACTACAGCCGGAATATCAATGTCAGGAACATTCACATTGAAATCTTCCTTTTCGCAACCAGCCAGCGTAAAGCCAGCTACAATAGCTACGGCCAACGCTGATTTAGCATTAAGGCCTTTCAATAAATTAATTTTTCTCATTTTCTAATTAATTAAAAATAAAACTTAGTTCAATAATTCTGATTTAATAAAATGGGGGTTATATTGGTTCTTTTTCAATATATTATCATCCGCCCTTGTATATGGCATCAGATAATATTTCCGTTCGTTTCCTGCATTATAGGTTGTCCCTGTACCAAAACCGGTGGATACTCTTGGAAAATATCCGTGCCGTTTTTGCCGATAAGGAGGAAGTGCAATGGATATTCTGAATCCGCCATTAGCTCTTGCCTTGTTCGATTTCTCCGCATAGAAACCAACCGCGGCATATCTGAAATACCTTATCATCTCCATTTTCACCCCTATATCCTTTAATAAGTATTGCTCTGCCCGAACTTTAAATTCCGTATTATACTGAGGCCAATAGAAGTTACCGCCAACAGACCAATACCATCTTATTTCGCCATTGTAACGGAAAGGAGCGAAACCGTTGAAATATCCTATTCCTACCAATCCGAACTTTCCCTCCAACGAAAAGCGCTCGTCTTTAAAAGGACGAAATGCACTGACTTCCGCTCCATAGCAATTCGTGTCGAACACACCAACCACGGTTTTCAGCCATACATTGTGTGGCAACCGTACACTCTGATCCAATGTCAAATACCCCCATCGTATATTCTCCATAGCACCGTTATACCCGTCATTGTATGCCGGAAATATAACCTGAGCGGTCAGCTTTGCGCCTTTCCATAACGAAATCTCAACCGCCGGACTAATTTCCAGGCATGCCCGATAGATCTGCGATATGACAAGATTCTTATAATAGAGCTGCGGATACACTAAAATGTCTACCTTAAACAAAGAACTATTTTTCCCCTTTACTTTCCGTGCTTCCTTCCATGATTCGCCTAAGTCATAGCTTACATTCCAGTCCTGGCGGCTCGCTTCAGGAACACTGTCACCGATAATCGGCTTGTAATAAAGCGAAATCTGAGGTATGTTATTATCCAGAACAATTATCCGGCATGGCTTGTTTTCCGGTAATCCCATTTTCTGAATAACGTCTACTGCTTTGCCAATGCCGACTCCATTCAAACGATATGCGGAATTTTGCAGCACGTACACACGTTCTCTGCCGTCTTCCGTCCACCCAACATTCTCAAATCCCATTTCTACCAAGGCATCAACTGTATTGTCTCCCGCCTGACTAAACCCTTTTAAGGGATGCAAACAGAACGAAAAGAGCGCGACACACAATAATACAGTCTTAGTAGTTAGCCACTTTCTCATGTTAGAGCTTCTATACCTCATCTTAATAAAATTAATATTCGTGCCCAATAAGGCATAAATACGATGCAAAAATAGACACTTTTTTAATAATACCAAAGAAATTTACATGAAAAAATAAAATAATGTATCTTTTCTTGCATTATCGACTTTTCAAAAATCATATTCACTAAAGAAGAAGCGATTATGCCACAATGAGAATATTACAAATTGACCACTTTAGATGACATTTATGCTACAGAACATAAAAAAAAGAGGATACATCATTTTTTGATATATTCTCTTTTTATTTAGCCGGCATATTCATAGCTGTAGGAGTTACAGGAGTTAAAGCAGTGATAACTACGATAACTCCTATAGCCCGGATATTACTTAAGGCGATACAACAACCAGGATCCTTGGAAATCCTTACGGTTCGGGTATTTTGCCTTAAAGGCATCACGAGCAGTAGCTGCGGAATTTCTATCGGCAAACGTGCTTACGATTACGCGGTACATGGCTGCTTCCGGATTAAAGGCGACGAAAGCATGGTATCCTTCCTTATCCAGAAAGTTTTTCAGGCTTTCGGCATTCGCTTTCAAACCAAAGCTACCACAAACTACGCTATAATCTTTCAGAGCATCAACGCCTGATACTACCTCTACCCTTTCCTGACGTACAGTGGTAGCAACCGGCACGCTTTCTACGACTTTGACTTCAACCGGAGTACTCGCAACAGGAGTGCTTGCAGCCGGAGTTGCATTTACGGTTCCAACAACCTGAGTTCCCGCCAATTCTTGTTGTTTAGCTTTCTCGTATGCTTTTTTATAAGCACTTTCACTCGATTTACAGGAAGAGAATGACAATGCAATGCACAGTCCCATTCCTAAAACTATCAACTTCTTCATAATCATATTACTTTTGTTAATAAATTCCATATCTAATTGTTTACGACTCAGTATTTACGAAATACATAGCATACATCCGCATGTTCCAGGCGAAGTGACGAGGGCAACAATTCGTTTATTATAAAAGTCCGCTTTCCGTCTTCCCACCCCATATAGTATGCATAGTTTTCGTTATCGATGCTTTCAGGCAGCAAATTAATATAAATTTTATTTTCTTTCAAAGAATAATTCCCAAAAAACGTATCATACTTGCCATTTTTCAGCAAACAGACGGCTGAAAAACTGCCTTTTTGAAAGTTATAGAAAATACTGTCCTGTGGTTTTACGGTTCCGTCAGCATATTGATACTGCCTCAATTGCCATTTATTATCCAAATCGCCGTCGCCATTGTTACAAGCCAATAGCACAAAGGCTATTAAGCTGATAATCAGTAATATCGCACTTTTTTGTCTCCTCATGCAACCTATATTTCGAATAATAAGACAAATGTACACGGAACAATCAAGCCGAGCACTACCCTTATGGTTAAATTTGATTAACTACTGTTTATTTCCTTGGCTTGCATTATTCATGCCGCAGGTTAGTAGCAACTTCGATTCAATGGAAAGAATAATATGCTTATCCGCATGCATACTTGCTCCTTACCCGCTCCTTACCCGCTCCTTTCCAACTCCTCTCTATAGGACACGGAGGAGGTAGGGAGCGGACACGGTTTGGATATGGTTTTGGCAGGTATCGGAACGAATCCATATTGCCGGCTGCAGGTTAAAATAAAGATATTCAGCAACTGTTTTGAGTTTCCTTTTTAAAGATTTACATCAGCTTCTTTTGAGTTTGTTTTCGGTCTGTTTTCCTCTTTTTACTCGTCACATAGCCCGCTATGCTCCTCATAAAAACAGAAAAACATCCTCAAAAACAACTCTCAAAACACTATACATTAGTGTAAATAGTCAAAGATGTTTTGAGTGAAACTAATGCTGAGCAAAATCAAAACAGTTTCTTAAAAAAAAGTGGTTGGAATGAACAACTTCTAAAGAAAATATGTTAGTTTTGTAGTATTAACTTCTAAAATTAAAGAGGAGGACATTATGAAAGGATTAAATGTACTTGCAGCTTTCTTAGGCGGCGCCGCAGTGGGCGCAGCTATCGGTATTTTATTTGCTCCTGAAAAAGGAGAGGACACTCGTCAAAAAATTGCAGAGATTCTCCGCAAAAAGGGTATTCGCTTGAACCGCAGCGAGATGGAAAACCTGGTTGACGAGATTGCAGCAGAGATTAAAGGCGAGATAGGCGAATAAAGAAGTTCAAAAAAACAGAGCCACCATGATGTTTGCAGATGACAAAAGCATTGAGAATTTCCGGCAACTATTCATCGAGTTCAAAAAATATTTGAGCCTGCAAAAGGAATATACCAAACTGGAGCTTACGGAAAAGCTCACGACTTTGCTTTCCACCTTAATATTATTATTAGTGGCGGTCGTATTTGGCATGGTGGCTCTGTTTTACCTATCATTTGCTTTAGCTTATGTCATGGAGCCGCATGTGGGCGGATTAATGGTAAGCTTCAGTATCATTGCCTGCTTCCACATTCTATTGATTCTATTGATAATCATTTTCCGCAAGCGACTCATCATTAGCCCGATGGTGAATTTCATTGCCGGACTATTTTTGGATAATAACAAATAATATCATCATGAACAATCAGTCCGATACCCCCTCTATTACGTTGGAAAGCATCGTGCAGCGAAAATTAGAGTTACGGGAAAAGTTACGCGCACAGCAACAGGTCATGGCGGACATAACGAGAGAGATATTTGAACCTCTTGAGCCTGCCGTCAATAAAGGCAGCGCCATCATGCGGGCTTTCAATACAGGAATGGCTGTATTCGACGGGCTTATGTTAGGATTAAAAATGATGAGAAAGATAAGGCAGAGTTTCAGAACTAAAGAATAAGGCGATTTTATAGGAACTATAGAAGTTAGAGAAGTTATCAGCCAACAAGTTGGCTTGGGAGTTAAAGCCAATACTCAGTAAAGCACATAGCAATACTATCGGCTTTAACTCCTTAATTACTAACAAAGTGATAACTCCTTTAACTCCGGTATGAATAATGCAAGCTAAGAAATGCTATACATACGTTTCGAGCAGTTTCACACCGCCACCCTCCGGAACAATCGTCACCTCCTGTATGGATGCCGGCAACAACACCGTTTCACCTGCGCGAAGCTCAATCTCATTCCGGCTATCGTCCACAACACGACACGCGCCTTCCACGCAAATGAGAATCACAAACGAATCCAGTTCGGAGTAATCACATGTGATGTCTTCAGTCATGTCGTAAAGAGACGTCGTGAAATAAGGGCTTGCAACCAATTCTACCGGTTCATTCTGCAAGTGTTGGTACTCGGTACGAAAATCGTCCTGCACATCAACAAAGTTAATAGCTTCCGTTGCCTGACCGGTATGCAGCTCACGCGACTCGCCATCCTTATCTTTTCTGTTATAATCGAAAATACGATAGGTAATGTCCGAAGTCTGTTGGATTTCGGCAACAAAAGCGCCCGCACCAATACCATGCACCCGGCCTGCAGGAACATAGAACACATCGCCCGGCTTCACGTCACACGTTTGCAGCACATCGGCAAACGTCCCGTCATACACCCTTTCCTTATACTCTTTCGGAGTAATCAGCCTGGAAAAGCCGGAAATCAACTTAGCCCCTTTATCGGCGGACACCACATACCACATTTCATTCTTGCCGAAAGAATTGTGGCGCTTCCTTGCCAATTCATCTCCAGGATGCACTTGGATGGATAAATCCAACCTGGCATCAATGAACTTTATCAATAACGGGAATTTAGTACCGAAGCGCGCATAATTAGCCTCGCCTACAAGATCTTCGCGGTATTTCCGCACCATTTCAGGAAGAGTCAGTCCCTTGTCGGGACCATTGGCAACCACAGATTCATTGTGTTCCACCGCGGACACTTCCCAACTTTCACCTACTCCTGAGAGCACTTCATTCAAATGTTTGAATGCAATAATCTTATCGCCTCCCCAAAGCGTTTGCTTCAGAATAGGCTCAAATTTCAGAGGATACATTCGTAGTTTTTGTTAGAGCTTCAAATTAAGAAAATTACATTTCTTTAGATTAATGCCACAAAAATACAAAAAATATCAATCCGCCTCATAAGAGCCTGTTTAAATTTTGCTCAGCATTGTTTTGAGAGTTATTTTTGAGGGTATTTTTCTGTTTTTATGAGGACCATAGCGGGCTATGTGACGGATAAAAAGAGGAAAACAGACCGGAAATAAGTTCAAAACAAGCTGAATAAAAAACTTTTTGAGCAAAATTTAAACAGGCTCTAAATGTTAAACGCTAAACTTTCCTAAAATGTTCTTCACATTTCAATCTAAACTCTTGGGAGTACGGAAGAATTTCTTTTTATTTGCAAGAAATTAAATAAATAACAGGTATATGATAAACACAGTTCAAACAGAAAGTAACTTGTCAGGTTTAGACAGGGACGATTTTCAAAAGAATATAGATAACAGGAAAACAGATTTATTTATCCTTAAAAACGCTCAGGGCATGGAAGTTGCGGTCACCAACTACGGGTGCGCCATCCTTTCTATTATGGTACCCGACAAAAACGGGAAGTACGCCAATGTGATTTTAGGACACGATAGCATAGACCATGTTGTCAATAGCCCCGAGCCTTTCCTCAACACCATCATCGGCCGTTATGGAAATCGCATCGCCAAAGGGAAATTCACTTTATTTGGAGAAGAGCATGAACTGACAATCAACAATGGTCCCAATTCCCTGCACGGTGGCCCCACAGGTTTTCATGCCAGGGTGTGGGATGCAGTCCAACCGGATCCGACAACCGTGGTGTTCAACTACACATCCGCCGACGGCGAAGAAGGATTCCCGGGAAATCTGGAAGTAGAAATGACCTATCGCCTGGAAAACGAGGCCAATGCACTGGTCATTGAATACCGGGCAACCACCGACAAAGCAACTGTCGTCAACCTTACCAATCACGGCTTCTTCAACCTGGCAGGCATTGCCAACCCCACCCCTACTGTTCTGAACCACACCATTACCATCAACGCTGATTTCTATACTCCCATTGACGAAGTATCCATTCCGACAGGAGAAATCCTGAAAGTAGAAGGTACTCCTATGGATTTCCGCACGCCACATACTATCGGCGAACGCATTGATGATAAGTTCCAGCAACTGATAAATGGCGCCGGTTACGACCATTGCTATGTATTGAACAAGACAGAGAACGGCGAACTAAGCCTTGCCGCCACTTATACGGAACCGGAGAGCGGACGTACCATGGAAGTGTACACCACAGAGAACGGCGTGCAACTTTATACGGGTAACTGGCTGGGTGGTTTCACCGGTGCGCACGGAGCAACTTTCCCCGCCCGCAGCGCCGTGTGCTTTGAAGCCCAATGCTTCCCCGATACGCCAAACAAACCACATTTTCCGTCGGCAATATTGCTTCCGGGCGATGAGTACCAACAAGTGACTATTTACAAGTTCGGCGTACAAGAATAAAATAACTAATCTAATTTTATAATAACTAATAAATTATTAAAACCATGACACAACAAAAGCAGAACGGGAAACTCATCGCGATAATTACGATGATTTTTCTCTTTGGTATGATTTCATTTGTTACTAACCTCGCAGCTCCTATGGGTATTGTGTTGAAAAACCAATTCGGCGTATCCAATGCCCTGGGTATGTTGGGAAACTTCGGTAACTTTATAGCTTACGCAGTAATGGGTATCCCGAGCGGTATCCTGTTGCAACGTGTAGGATATAAGAAGACAGCGCTTATCGCAATAGCTGTTGGCTTCATCGGCGTAGGTATCCAATTCCTGTCCGGTCATTCAAGTCCGGAAATGGCTTTTGCCGTTTACCTGACTGGCGCATTCGTAGCAGGTTTCTCTATGTGCTTACTTAACACGGTGGTAAACCCAATGCTGAACAGCCTTGGCGGCGAAGGCAACAAAGGTAATCAACTTATCCAGGTGGGCGGTTCTTTCAACTCCGTAATGGCTACTATCACCCCGATGTTCGTTGGTATCCTCATCGCAGGTTCTATCGAAAAAGCTACCATTTCGCAGATATTCCCGGTAATGTACACAGCTATGGCGGTATTCGCTTTCGCATTCTTCGTACTTCTGTTTGTGAATATACCGGAACCTAACACTGCTGCTTCAACCGAACCTATCGGCAGACTGATGAAAGGCGCTTTAAAATTCCGTCATTTCGTATTGGGAGCTATCGCAATCTTTGTATATGTGGGCATCGAAGTAGGTGTACCGGGCACCCTGAATCTATTCCTTACCGACTCTGTTGATAAGGGCGGAGCAGGCATCGCTTCCACCATTTCCGGCTTTGTGGTAGGAACATATTGGTTCCTGATGCTGATTGGCCGTCTGGTGGGAGCTTCACTCGGCGCAAGAATTTCCAGCAAAGCGATGATTATCTTCACATCTGCTTTAGGGTTGATTCTGGTATTCCTCGCCATCTTCTCTTCTACAGGAACGCTGATTAATCTGCCCGTGCTTCAACAAGGCGCAACAGGCGGTCTGTCATTCGGTCTTGCAGAAGTACCCATTAACGCCATGTATCTGGTATTAGTCGGCCTCTGTACTTCTATTATGTGGGGTGGTATCTTCAACCTTGCCGTAGAAGGATTAGGCAAATACCTCGCAGCCGCTTCCGGTCTGTTCATGGTGCTGGTTTTTGGTGGTGGTGTCCTGCCTGTTATTCAGGGTTGGGTAGCCGACATTGCCGGTTTCATGCCAAGCTATTGGGTTATCATCATTGCATTGGCTTACTTGCTCTTCTACGGATTGGTAGGTTGCAAGAATGTAAATAAGAACATTCCAGTTGATTAATTTATAAAAATAATAATATCAGGTTATTCATTTATTAACCATATAAATTTGAAAATATCATGGATATAGAGCACGTAAGAAGTCGTTTCATCAAACACTTTGATGGAACGACAGGAGCGGTCTACGCTTCTCCGGGACGCATCAATCTTATTGGTGAACATACGGATTATAATGGTGGGTTCGTATTCCCCGGGGCAATTGACAAAGGCATGATTGCTGAAATAAAACCAAACAACACAGACATTGTAAAAGCTTATTCCATTGACCTGAAGGATTATGTGGAATTCGGTTTGAAAGAGGAGGATGCTCCCCGTGCAAGCTGGGCCAGATATATCTTCGGTGTATGCCGCGAGATGATTAAGCGTGGCGTTGATGTAAAGGGCTTCAACACAGCATTTTCCGGTGATGTGCCTTTGGGTGCGGGTATGTCTTCGTCTGCCGCTTTGGAAAGTACGTATGCTTTCGCTCTGAATGAATTGTTCGGAGAAAACAAAATAGACAAGTTCGAGCTGGCTAAAGTAGGACAAGCTACGGAACATAACTATTGTGGTGTAAAATGTGGTATTATGGACCAATTTGCCTCTATATTTGGCAAGAAAGGTAGCTTGATCCGTTTGGATTGCCGTTCATTGGAGTATCAATACTTCCCATTCAATCCGCAAGGATATCGTCTGGTATTGGTAGATTCTGTAGTGAAACATGAGTTGGCTTCATCGGCATACAACAAACGTCGCCAGAGCTGCGAGGCTGCTGTTGCTGTTATCAAAGAGAAACACCCGCACGTAGAATTCCTGCGCGACTGTACTATGGAAATGCTGCAAGAGTCAAAAGCTGGAATCAGCGAAGAGGACTACATGCGTGCAGAGTATGTAATCGAAGAAATCCAACGCGTACTCGACGTTTGCGACGCTTTGGAAAAAGGTGATTACGAAACTGTAGGCCAGAAGATGTACGAAACACATCATGGCATGAGCAAGCTTTACGAAGTAAGCTGCGAAGAACTCGACTTCCTGAATGACCTTGCATTTGACTGTGGCGTAACAGGTTCTCGCGTAATGGGCGGTGGCTTCGGTGGCTGTACTATCAACTTGGTGAAAGATGAACTGTATGATACGTTCATTCAGAACGCTAAAACCAAGTTCAAAGAGAAATTCGGCAGAAGCCCGAAAGTCTATGATGTAGTCATCAGTGACGGTGCACGTAAATTAGCTTAAAGCAAGCACACCAATTTAAAAGGGCGTCTTCCCATGATTGGGAAGGCGCCCTTCTCTTGTTAACAATACCTATATGAACTGACAGTGATAGTCTTTTTAAAACCATATATTTTGAAGAAATTCCTCAAACTTACAAAATATCGGTAGTTTGAGGAATTTCATCTATTCTCTAACCATCATCCTTTCTTAAAAATATAAACGGCAAACGTTTTGGGTTCCAGCTCTACATTCAGCACTTGTCCATCGATGGACACCGAAGTCTCCTGGGGCTGAATGGCAAACGGCTGTTCAATCGTATTCTCTCTCTCCGGGTCAGCAGAGCGAAGCTTGATGCAACGTCCGCCGGACAATACTTCCTGTTTCTTTAATCCTTCAAACTTCAATGATAAAGGTTGAGCCTTATCAGAAGTATTGGCAACCTTCACTATGATTTCTTGCTTATCCTTATCGAAAACGGCACTCGCAAACAACCCGTTCTGACCTTCGGCACCGGTTACCGGCTTCTTGTTCATAGTCAGAGAAAGCACATTAGTTCCCTTGTGATGCCCATAAAGCTGCTGCACGTAGTAACTTACAGTGCGGACAGAATTCAGATTATCAAACCAAATCATGTCCGGACGCCATTGCCAACCCTCTACATGGGCAAACAAAGGCGCATAAGTGGCCATGTGTACAATGTCCGCATTGCGCTCCAATCCGGTCATGAATGCAGCCTCAAGCAAGGCGGCATTGAAATGATTCCATTTCTTACCTCTACCATGACAGGCGTACTCACCTGCAAATACTTTCGGACCTTTACGGTCGTAGTTATCATAGCGGGCACCCTGATTCAGGAACCAATCTTCAGGACGATAGAAATGCTCATCCACCAAGTCTACTTTCAGACGTTTCATTTCCGGCCACAGATATTCGAATTGTTCTCCTTCTGAATTCGGGCCGGAGCTTCCGATAACCTTAATCTCCGGATAGGCTTTACGGATAGCCTTGATAAAGGGTTCGAGGTGTGCGGGATATTCCGGTCCCCACTGTTCGTTACCTATACCTATGAATTTCAGGTTGAACGGTGCAGGATGCCCCATATCGGCACGAAGCTTTCCCCATTCCGTGGTTATATCTCCATTGGCAAACTCTATCAGGTCGAGTGCATCCTGCACATAGCTATCCAAATCGCAGACAGCCACATGCGCTTCGGCATCCGAGTTCTGGAACTGGCAAGCCAGGCCGCAACTCAATACCGGAAGCGGCTCTGCTCCTATTTCTTCCGACAGTTGGAAGAATTCAAAGAATCCCAATCCATAGCTTTGGAAATAATCGGGATAGAAACGATGCGGGAAAGTATATTCCCAACGGTTTTCATTCAGCGGACGATTCTCTACCTTACCTACCGACTTCTTCCAGTCATAGCGCGTAGCCAAGTCCGTTCCTTCTACGATACACCCGCCGGGAAAGCGGAACACACCCGGTTTGATATCAGCCAAAGCTTGTGCAAGGTCTTTACGCAAACCGTTCTCGTGCCCTTTCCAGGTATCGACGGGGAAGAGGGAGACATGCTCCAAATCGACCGTACCCTTCGATGCCAGGAAGATACGAAGAGTTGCCTTAGGGTTCGTCACTGCCGGTTTCAGGATAACCTGATACTTTTTCCAATCTTTTGAATCAATTGTCAACGTCGCGGTAGCAAAAGCATGTTGCTCGCCCATAGACTTGGTATCCACCAGTTCTATACGTATTCTTTCCGACGTCCCACCTTCGGGCAAACGCGCCCATACAGAGAAGCGATACTCCTCTCCTGCCTTTACGCCGATGCCGAAGAAACCTTCATTGTCCAGTCCGGTATGCTTATGCGCATGCCCGGGATAGGCTAAACGAACATAATGCGGATTCCTCTCAAAAGGGCCGTCAGCTTGCAGAGTCACATTGCCGAAGGTTTTCCAGCCCATCAGGTGCTGGGGGAATTCAAACGAACGGTTCTTCACCAACTCGGCATAAAGCCCGCCGTCGGCGGCATAGTTGATATCCTCAAAGAATAGCCCATACATGGTAGGCTGAATCTCCGCGCCTAATTTCCTGGTTTGTATCACAAACTCATTGGTTTGCGCCTGAACCGCCATTCCTGCGGTAAGGGTCAGCGCCGCTAATAATCTGATGTGTCTTTTCATGATTTCAAAATAAATATATTAATATTGATTATTTAGTTCTTTTCCCCCATTCAGATTCTTCACCACTTCATCGTCGAGCGTCAATTGCAGGGATTGCCTGTCTTCGGCAAAGTCCCGAGCTCCTCGATTCTCTCCCAACAGCCCGTCTTACTCTATACATAGAAGATGGGGCATGTTCCATTCCTCTTCTTGCAATTCGCCCTCGCCCCATCTGTGGTGAATACTGTACAATGCGCTGTTCCGGTCCACCCCGGATGGTTCTTAATGCAATAAGGGGCGGTCAATATAGGAAAAATATTCGTAGTATCTTTCATTTCTTTGCTAAAATCAGGGCGACTGCTCTAAAATTTCATTCGCCTACGGAATAGATATTATGTATGAGTCTCTGCTACGATAGCACCGAATTCAGGTGAACAGGTATGCGGACGATACGGAATAAGGCGGATGAACACGAATTCTTTTTTCTCAAATGGGTAACTTATGCTCGAACTGAGACGCAGAGTTTTTTCTTTATTAAACACAGAGGCGCAGAGACACTGAGAGTTCTTTTCTCTGCGACGTAGTCGCCCTCTCCGTGTACTCAGGTTCAGTTTCTCTTCTTAAAAGAAAATAAACTCTGTGCCTCTGCGCCTCTGTGTTTAATAAAGAAAAACTCTCTGTGTTCAGTTCATGAACTACTTCATCCTACATGATGTACGAACAGAACATAGATAACTATAGACCTTATGGTACAATCATACCCAATGATTGTAGGAATCATACCCAATGATTGTGGCAATCATACCCAATGATTCCTACCACACTATACGAGCGTTCTATGATGAGGTCTACCATCAAGTACACTCCATCACCCGGAGAATTAAGAAAAGAACCTGCGTTCGTCCGCCTTATTCCGCATTCATCCGCGCCCCCATTCCGCATTCGTCCGCCTTATTCCGCATCGTCCGCTTCCCCATTCCCGGTCGTCCGCTTCCCCATTCCCACCGCTAAATTCCCGGTTATCAGTTCAGTGTTCTCATAGCAGATACTCATATCATAATAACTTCAGTTCCGGCAACGAATAGAATTTTGGTGCAATTGCCCTAATTCTCCAAATATTTAGTACTTTTGTTTGCGAAAAGAAAAACCCTATGATTTGAATTATCCTTTTCACATATTGCATATATGAGATAATTATCGCGCCATTTTTTGAGTTAGTAGCAATTCCAGGAAGGCAGACAACGTTAAATAAAATAAGAAATACAAATGAATACTTGTAAAAATTGTAATGAGCCGGTGAATGAAAATCATGGTTCAAACCATGGACAACCCACTGAAATAGAAAAAATCAACCGGCGATATATTCTGAATGAAATTGCGGATGTTTTATTTGTAAACAGTGGAATGTTTTATACCATAAAAAGCCTGCTTACAAACCCGGGAACAAGTATCAGACGTTATATCACCGAAGATAGAAGCCGACTTATAAGACCAATTTCATTTATCGTTGTAACTTCATTAATTTATACAATTATAAGTTATTTTTTTCCATTGGACGTTGAAAACTATGTCACATCATACGGGGACATATCGAATGGCCAGAAAGAAATGAATCGGACTATATTAGCTATTACAAAATGGACACAGGAAAACACAGGTTATACAAACCTGTTGATAGGCTTTTTTATGGCATTCGGAGTAAAAGTGTGTTTTAGAAAAGCCGGATACAACCTTTCTGAAATCTATGTTCTCTTATGCTACGTGTTTGGACTAACAACCTTGATTGATACCGCAAGTTTAATTTTTCAAGCAGCAACTCATTTGAATCTAATGAATTTCCTATTGGTTATTGATATGGTTTATATCACATGGGCAACCGGACAATTCTTTAACGAAAAAAAGGCAGCGAGTTACATAAAGGCATTACTATCTTTTATACTTGGTTTCATAATCCTTACTTTTTTAATGACACTGCCTATAGTTATATTCATCCATTCATAATACTTTTTCCCCTTTTATGTTACATAACATATAGTAGTGTAGTTGACACACTCAATTAAAGTGTTACTTTTACACCCATAATAGCATAATTATCTCATTTACATTAAAAATAGAAGCATGAAAAACAATTTTGTACTTGCAGGAATTGCCGCGCTGATGTTAGCTGCGTGCAATAACAAGCCGGCGCAGGAGTTGACGTTGTCAGGACTCGACCCGGTGAATTTTCAAACGGAAGTGAACAATGCCAAGACGAATCTTTATACCTTAAAGAATAAGTCGGGCATGGAAGTATGCATCACCAACTTTGGTGGGCGCATCGTTTCTATTATGGTGCCCGATAAAGACGGGAATATGAAGGACGTTGTTCTGGGGTTCGACAGCATTGCCGATTACGTAAACATCCCAAGTGACTTCGGCGCCTCTATCGGCCGTTATGCAAACCGCATCAGCCAGGGAAGAATCGTACTGGATGGAGACACTATCCAATTGCCACGGAATAACTTCGGGCACTGTCTGCATGGCGGCCCCAGAGGTTGGCAATATAAGGTATATGAAGCTAACCCGATTGACGACACTACCTTGGAGTTGACATGCACGTCACCCGACGGAGACGAGAACTTCCCCGGCAACGTAACTGCCAAAGTACTTTTCAAACTGACGGATGACAACGCTATAGATATAAAGTATAGCGCCACCACAGATAAGAAAACGGTTATCAACATGACCAACCACTCCTATTTCAACTTATCGGGCAATCCCGCAAAGGCTGCAACAGACCATATATTATATGTGAACGCAGATAATTATACTCCGGTAGACAGCACATTTATGACTACAGGAGAAATTGTAACGGTGAAGGATACTCCGATGGATTTCACTACTCCCAAGACCGTAGGACAAGATATCACGAACTATGATTTCGACCAGCTGAAGAATGGAAACGGCTACGACCACAACTGGGTGCTGAACACCAAAGGAGATATCACCCAGTTAGCCTCCAAACTGACTTCACCGGAAAGCGGCATCACACTGGAAGTGTACACCAACGAACCGGGCATACAGGTTTATTCGGGTAACTTCCTGGATGGCACCGTTACCGGCAAGAAAGGTATCACCTACAACCAACGCGCTTCCGTTTGTCTGGAGACACAACACTATCCCGACAGTCCTAATAAGCCGGAATGGCCCAGCGTTGTACTGGAACCGGGACAGACTTACAACAGCGAATGTATTTTCAAGTTCTCAGTCGAGAAATAATAGTAAACTCTAAAATATAAATATTGTGGGAACATTAGATTGGATTGTTATCGGAGTCTTTGCAGCAGCTCTGATTGGTATCATTGTTTGGGTAGTCAAACAAAAGCAAAACGACTCGGCAGATTATTTCTTGGGTGGACGTGACGCCACCTGGCTTGCTATTGGTGCATCTATTTTTGCATCCAACATCGGTTCGGAACACCTCATAGGACTGGCGGGAGCAGGAGCTTCCAGCGGTATGGCTATGGCTCACTGGGAAATCCAGGGATGGATGATTCTTATTCTGGGATGGGTATTCGTACCTTTCTATTCAAGGAGTATGGTATTTACGATGCCGGAATTCCTGGAACGTCGCTACAACCCGCAATCACGTACCATATTGTCCGTTATCTCCCTCATCAGCTATGTGCTGACCAAGGTTGCGGTTACGGTATATGCCGGCGGATTGGTTTTCCAACAAGTATTCGGTATCGAGACGCTTTGGGGAATTGACTTCTTCTGGATTGCAGCTATCGGCCTGGTTCTGATAACCGCATTATATACAATCTTTGGCGGTATGAAGTCGGTTCTTTATACCTCCGTACTGCAAACACCTATTTTATTATTAGGCTCGTTGATTATCCTCGTCCTCGGTTTCAAAGAACTGGGCGGATGGGACGAGATGATGCGCGTTTGCGGTGCAGTAACCGTGAATGACTATGGCAACACAATGACCGAATTGATTCGTAGTAACGGCGACCCTAACTTCCCCTGGCTGGGAGCACTGGTAGGTTCTGCCATCATCGGTTTCTGGTACTGGTGTACCGACCAGTTCATCGTGCAACGCGTACTCTCCGGCAAGAACCAGAAAGAAGCACGCCGTGGTACTATCTTCGGCGCCTACCTGAAACTGTTGCCCGTATTCCTGTTCCTTATTCCGGGTATGATTGCCTTTGCATTGCATCAGAAGTACATCGGCGCCGGCGGCGAAGGCTTCCTGCCGATGATGGACAGCGGTATGGCAAATGCCGATGCAGCTTTCCCGACACTGGTGGCAAAACTGTTGCCGGCAGGTGTTAAGGGCCTGGTAGTTTGCGGTATCCTGGCGGCTTTGATGAGTTCGCTGGCATCCCTGTTCAATTCTTCCGCCATGCTGTTCACAATTGACTTCTACAAACGCTTCAAGCCCAAGACATCTGAGAAGAAACTGGTAGTTATCGGTCAGATAGCAACCGTGGTGATTGTGGTTCTGGGTATCTTGTGGATTCCCATCATGCGCAGCGTAGGCGACGTGCTTTATACTTACCTGCAAGACGTACAGTCTGTTCTGGCACCGGGTATCGCCGCAGCCTTCCTGTTGGGTATCTGCTGGAAACGTACTTCGGCACAGGGCGGTATGTGGGGATTGATTGCCGGTATGGTTATCGGTCTGACACGCCTGGGCGCCAAGGTGTACTACAGCAATGCAGCCGATGTGGTAGGCGGCACATTCAAATACCTGTTCTATGATATGAACTGGTTGTTCTTCTGCGGATGGATGTTCCTGTTCTGTATCATTGTGGTTATCTTAGTCAGTCTTGCCACCAAAGCGCCGGCTGCGGAGAAGATACAGGGATTGGTATTCGGAACTTCTACTCCGGCGCAGAGAGCAGAGACACGCGCCAGTTGGAATCGTTGGGACATTATCCACACGGTTATCATTCTGGGTATCACGGTTGCTTTCTATATCTATTTCTGGTAAGTGACGATTGAATCATATATATGAATAAATATTATAGTTCAAATCCAACCTTCTTCGTTGCTATCGATTGCATTATCTTCGGTTTCAACGAAGGAGAGTTGAACTTGCTGCTACTGAAACGGAATTTTCAGCCGGCAATGGGCGAATGGTCTCTGATGGGTGGATTTGTGCAACAAGATGAGAGCGTGGATGATGCCGCCAAGCGTGTACTGGCAGAGCTGACCGGATTGGAGAATGTATATATGGAGCAGGTAGGCTCGTTCGGCGAAGTGGAACGCGACCCGGGCGAGCGGGTTATTTCCATTGCCTACTACGCCCTGATAAACATCAACGAGTACGACCGCGAACTGGTACACCAGCATAATGCTTACTGGATAAACATCAACGAACTGCCTCCCCTGATATTCGACCATCCGCTGATGGTGGAGCAGGCACGGAAACTGATGCAGCAAAAAGCGTCCACAGAACCTATCGGCTTCAATCTGTTGCCGAAGTTATTCACCCTGTCTCAGTTGCAAAGCCTCTACGAGGCCATTTACGGCGAACTGATAGACAAGCGTAACTTCCGCAAACGGATAGCCGAAATGGATTACATCGAGAAAACGGATAAGATTGATAAAACAGGTTCTAAACGCGGAGCCGCCTTGTACAAGTTCAACGAAAAGGCATACCGCAAGGCACCTAAATTCAAATTGTGAGACAGTAGACAAGTATGTTGGAAGAACTGAAAGAAAAAGTATTCCGTGCCAACCTTGAGTTGGTGAAGCATGGACTGGTTATCTTCACCTGGGGAAACGTATCCGCCATCGACCGTGAGTCGGGACTGGTAGTCATCAAACCCAGCGGTGTGAGTTACGACGATATGAAGGCGGAAGACATGGTAGTAGTAGACCTCGACGGGCGGGTGGTGGAAGGACGGTTGAAGCCGTCATCGGACACCCCTACCCACGTGGCGCTCTACAAGGCATTCCCTGAAATAGGCGGTGTGGTACATACCCACTCTACGTATGCCACTGCCTGGGCGCAAGCCGGATGTGACATTCCGAATATCGGGACTACACATGCCGATTACTTCCACGATGCCATACCCTGCACGGCAGATATGACGAAGGAAGAAGTAGAGGGCGCTTATGAGATGGAAACCGGAAACGTTATCGTGAAGCGTTTCGAGGGATTGAATGCTGCGCATACACCCGGAGTGTTGGTGAAGAACCACGGCCCTTTCTCGTGGGGGAAAGATGCGAACGATGCCGTACACAATGCAGTGGTGATGGAGCAGGTGGCTAAGATGGCGAGCATAGCGTATGCCGTCAACCCTAAGCTAACGATGAATCCGTTGCTGATTGAGAAGCATTTTAATCGCAAGCATGGGGCGAATGCCTATTATGGACAATGAAAACTTATGTTTAAACACAGGAGGACAATATTTAAACACAGAGACACGGAGACACAGAGTTTTTTTTCTCTGCTACGTAGTCGCCTTCTCTGTGTACTCAGGTTCAGGTTCTCTTTCTTAAAAGAAAGAAAAAACTCTGTGACTCTGTGTCTCTGTGTTCAAATATAAATCCTCTGTGTTCAAGTATAAATCCTCATTTATCACTTTAGTAGTATGATATCATATAAACAAAAAACAAGAATTAAAAATCAATGAATTATGAATGCATTTGAACAATATGAAGTATGGTTCGTAACAGGAGCACAGCTCTTGTACGGAGGCGATGCAGTTATCGCAGTAGACGCACACAGCAACGAAATGGTAGCAGGGCTGAATGCCAGCGGAAACCTGCCCGTGAAAGTAGTATATAAAGGTACGGTAAACTCCTCCAAAGAAGTAACCGCCACCTTCAAGGCCGCCAACAACGACGAGAAATGTATCGGTGTCATCACTTGGATGCACACCTTCTCTCCCGCAAAGATGTGGATTCACGGCCTGCAAGAGTTGAAGAAACCACTACTACACTTCCATACACAGTTCAACAAGGGAATCCCCTGGGATACAATGGACATGGACTTCATGAACCTCAACCAGTCCGCCCACGGCGACCGTGAGTTCGGCCATATCGTAACCCGTATGCGCAAGAACCGCAAAGTAGTCGTAGGACACTGGCAAGACGAAAAAGCACAAGGCCAGATTGCCGCCTGGATGCGCGTTTGCGCAGGATGGGCGGATGCGCAGGACATGCTGATTATCCGCTTCGGCGACCAAATGAACAACGTAGCCGTAACAGACGGCGATAAGGTAGCTGCCGAGCAAGTACTGGGCTACCACGTAGACTATTGCCCGATAAACGACCTGATGAAGTACTACAACGCCGTAGAAGACAAAGACGTACAAGCGCTTGTCGACATCTACTTCAAGCAATACGACCACGCCCCCGAACTGGAAAAAGCCGGAACAGAGGCTTACGTAAAAGTATGGAACTCCGCAAAGGCAGAAGTTGCCCTCCGCCGCATATTGAAAGATACAGGTGCAAAGGCATTCACCACCAACTTCAACGATCTTGGTGACTTCGACCAGATTCCGGGATTGGCATCGCAACGCCTGATGGAAGAAGGCTACGGTTTCGGCGCAGAAGGCGACTGGAAAACAGCAGCACTGTACCGCACCACTTGGGTTATGAGCCAGGGAATGCCGAAGGGATGTTCCTTCCTCGAAGACTATACACTAAACTTCGACGGCGAAAAGAGCGCCATCCTGCAAGCGCACATGCTCGAAATCTGTCCGCTGATAGCCGAAGCCAAACCCAAGTTGGAAGTACACCGCCTCAGCATCGGTATCGACAGCGAGACGGCGCGCCTCGTATTCACCAGCAAGCAAGGCACAGGCGTAGCCGCCACCATTGTAGACCTGGGCAACCGTTTCCGCCTTATCGTGAACAAGGTAGAATGCATCAAGAGCAAGCCGCTGCCGAAACTTCCCGTTGCCAGCGCACTGTGGATTCCGATGCCAAACCTCGAAGTAGGCGCAGCAGCCTGGATTCTGGCAGGCGGCACCCACCATACCAGCTTCTCGTACGACCTGACCGTGGAATACTGGGAAGACTACGCCGAGATGGCAGGCATCGAAATGGTAGTTATCGACGAAAGCACCACCATCAGCGAGTTCAAGAAGGAACTGCGCATGAATGAAGTATATTACATGTTGAACAAAGCACTCAGTTGATTATGAAACCGGATGCAAAATCAACCATCGAAGCAGGCAAAGCCATTCTGGGCATAGAGTTCGGCTCTACCAGAATCAAGGCTGTGCTGATTGACGGAGACAACAAACCCATCGCCCAGGGCAGCCACACGTGGGAAAACCAGTTGGTGGACGGACTTTGGACGTACAGCATGGACGCCATCTGGCACGGGTTGCAGGATTGTTATGCCGACCTCCGCTCGAACGTGAAGCAACTGTACGGCACAGAGATAGAGACTTTGGCGGCAATCGGCGTCAGCGCCATGATGCATGGTTACATGGCGTTCAACGGGAAAGAAGAGATTCTCGTCCCCTTCCGCACGTGGAGAAATACCAATACGGGGCAGGCGGCAGAGGCTTTGTCGTCGCTGTTTGTCTACAACATCCCGTTGAGATGGAGCATTTCACACCTGTATCAGGCAATCCTGAACGGCGAAACGCACGTGAAAGACATTGATTATCTGACAACCCTTGCCGGATACATCCACTGGCAGATGACGGGCAAAAAGGTGCTGGGCATAGGTGATGCATCGGGTATGCTCCCCATCGACCCGGTTACCAAGGACTATTCCGCCCCGATGGTTGCCAAGTTCGATGAACTGGTAGCTCCCAAACAGTACGGTTGGAAACTGCTCGACATTCTGCCCGAAGTATTGCCGGCGGGTGAAAACGCCGGATTCCTCACCGCAGAGGGAGCCGCAAAGCTCGACACGTCGGGCCATCTGAAAGCAGGAACCCCCGTATGCCCGCCCGAAGGGGATGCCGGCACGGGCATGGTGGCGACTAACGCCGTCAGGCAGCGCACCGGAAACGTATCGGCAGGCACATCGTCATTCTCCATGATTGTATTGGAGAAAGACCTGTCCAAGCCCTACGAAATGATTGATATGGTTACCACTCCCGACGGAAGCCCCGTAGCCATGGTGCATTGCAACAACTGCACTTCCGACCTCAACGCGTGGGTCAACCTCTTCAAAGAGTACCAGGAGCTTCTGGGCATACCCGTGGACATGAACCAGGTGTACGAGAAACTCTACAGCCATGCGCTTACGGGCGATGCGGATTGCGGAGGACTGGTTTCCTTCAACTACGTATCGGGCGAACCCGTTACAGGGCTTACCGACGGCAGACCGATGTTTGTACGTTCGGCAAACGATAGGTTCAACCTCGCCAACTTCATGCGGGCGCACCTGCACGCTTCTGTCGGCGTACTCAAGATTGGTAACGACATTCTTTTCAAAGAAGAGCAGGTAAAGGTAGACAGAATCACCGGGCACGGAGGGTTGTTCAAGACCCGGAACGTAGGCCAGCGGGTACTTGCGGCAGCACTGAACTCGCCCATTTCCGTTATGGAAACAGCCGGCGAAGGCGGCGCCTGGGGTATTGCCCTGCTGGGTTCTTACCTGGTGAACAACGAGAAAGGCCAACCGCTTGCCGCATTCCTCGACGAACAGGTATTCAGCGGAGATGCAGGCATCGAGATATCGCCTACGCCCGAAGATGTGAAAGGCTTCGGCGAATACATCGAGAACTATAAGGCGGCGTTGCCCATTGAGGAAGCGGCGGTCAAGTTCAAAGGTGCATGCGGTACGTGCGCAGCCGGCTGACGTAATCTCACTCCCATACTTAGCCTATCTCACTATACGACTGAGGGTATCTCAGTCGTATACTTAGACTACCTCAGTCGTATACTTAGACTACCCCCTCTCAGAATGTATTCTGAGAGGGATTTTAAGCGAGCATAGAGCAAGGTAAACTATTTAAATACAAGTAGCTGTTCATAATTAGTTTATACTATAATTTTTTAGACGCGGATAACGCGGATGACGCGGATTTTAAATGCTGCGCTACGTTATCCCGTCAGGAAGATAAAAAGAGATCCGCGTCATCCGCGTTATCCGCGTCTAAAAAATTATAGTATAAACTAATTATAATCATTCACTTAACATAATCAAGTTAACATTATGAGAAGCAAACTATTTTTCAGCAGCATCTTCCTGGCTGCATCCGTATCGTTGTCGGCACAGAAGAGTGCGACGATTACCGTTCGTGCCGACCAGGGCACACAAGTTATTCCCAAAGAAATCTATGGCCAGTTTGCCGAACACCTCGGCACCTGCATTTATGGCGGACTTTGGGTAGGCGAAAACTCTGATATACCTAATATTAAAGGTTACCGTACCGACGTATTCAATGCATTGAAAGACCTCCAGGTACCCGTTCTGCGCTGGCCGGGCGGTTGCTTTGCCGACGAATATCACTGGATGGACGGCATCGGCCCGAAAGAAAACCGCCCCAAAATGGTGAATACCAACTGGGGAGGAACGATTGAAGACAACAGCTTCGGTACGCACGAGTTCCTCAACCTGTGCGAAATGCTGGGCACCGAACCCTACATCAGCGGAAACGTAGGCAGCGGCACCGTAGAAGAACTGGCGAAATGGGTGGAATACATGACCTCCGAAGGAGACTCCCCAATGGCAAGACTCCGCCGCCAGAACGGACGCGACAAGGCATGGAAAGTGAAATACCTCGGCATAGGCAACGAAAGTTGGGGCTGCGGCGGAAGTATGCGACCCGAATATTACTCCGACCTGTACCGCCGTTACGCCACTTACTGCCGCAACTACGACGACAACCGGCTGTTCAAGATTGGCAGCGGAGCCAGCGACTACGATTACACTTGGACCAAAGTCCTGATGGAGCGCATAGGTACCGGCATGCACGGCGTTTCCCTCCACTACTACACAGTGACCGGCTGGAACGGCAGCAAAGGCGCAGCCACTCAGTTCAACAAAGACGACCATTACTGGACAATGGGCAAATGCCGTGAGATAGAAGATGTTATCCAAAAGCATTGCGCCATCATGGACGAATACGATAAAGACAAGCGCGTAGCCCTTATGCTCGACGAATGGGGCACATGGTGGGACGAAGAACCGGGCACTGTCCGCGGTCATCTTTATCAGCAAAACACGCTTCGCGACGCTTTTGTGGCTTCTCTGAGCTTCGATATTTTCCATAAATATACCGACCGTCTGAAGATGGCTAACATCGCACAGATAGTGAACGTGCTGCAATCCATGATTCTCACCCGGGACAAGGACATGGTGCTGACTCCCACTTACCATGTATTCAAAATGTACAAAGTGCACCAGGACGCCACTTACCTGCCGCTCGACCTGAACTGCGAAATCATCGACGTGCGCGACAACCGCAAAGTGCCCATGATAAGCGCCACGGCATCCAAAGACAAGAACGGCAAGATTCACGTTTCTATGTCCAACATTGATGCCGACAACGCACAGGAAATCACCATCAACCTGCCGGGCGTAGAGGCAAAGAAAGCCGTTGGCGAAATACTGACCGCTGCCAACCTCACCGACCACAACTCTTTTGAAAATCCTGATAATGTAAAATTAGCACCTTTCAAAGAGGCAAAAATCAATAAAGGAGTGCTGAAGATTAAACTACCCGCCAAGTCAATTGTTACTATTGAGTTACAGTAAATCAGGCGGAAAGACTTATTGTATTTCAGACAAGAAGCAGGCGGGATGAAGGATAAAAAAGGAGTGCTCTCTATGCTGTGAATTACGCATAAAGAGTTATCTTTGTCGCCGTCAAGATGGACATTTGTCGCCGTCAGAATGGACAGTGATACGTCGAACCGTTTACATGCAATATTCAATATATAATAATATCAATATGAACGACAACAAACTTATGAACCGTGCAGCGGACAACATCCGTATTCTTGCTGCTTCGATGGTTGAGAAAGCAAATTCCGGTCATCCCGGTGGCGCCATGGGTGGTGCCGATTTTGTGAACGTACTCTTCTCAGAGTTCCTGGTATACGACCCCGAGAACCCAGCATGGGAAGGCCGTGACCGCTTCTTCCTCGACCCGGGACACATGTCTCCGATGCTGTATTCTCAACTGGCGCTGGCAGGAAAGTTCACACTGGACGAACTGAAGGAATTCCGCCAATGGGAAAGCCCCACTCCGGGACATCCCGAACGCGATATCAACCGTGGCATCGAAAATACCTCAGGCCCGCTCGGTCAAGGCCATACATTTGCCGTAGGCGCAGCCATTGCCGCCAAGTTCATGAAAGCCCGCTTTGAGGAAGTAATGCCGCAGACCATCTACGCTTACATTTCCGACGGTGGCGTACAGGAGGAAATCTCCCAGGGAGCAGGCCGCATTGCAGGTACATTGGGACTGGACAACCTTATCATGTTCTACGATGCCAACGATATCCAGCTTTCTACCGAAACCAAGGACGTTACCATCGAAGATACCGCAAAGAAATACGAAGCCTGGGGATGGAAAGTTATCAAGATTGACGGTAACGACCCTGACGCCATCCGCAGCGCATTGAATGAAGCCAAAGCCGAGAACGAACGTCCGACCCTGATTATCGGTCATACCATCATGGGTAAAGGCGCCCGCAAGGCAGACGGCAGCAGCTACGAAGCCAACTGTGCCACTCACGGCGCTCCTCTGGGTGGTGACGCTTACGTTAACACGATTAAGAACCTCGGCGGCGACCCGGTGAATCCGTTCGTTATCTTCCCCGAAGTGGCGGAACTGTACGCAAAACGTGCCGCTGAGCTGAAGGAAATCATGGCCGTGAAGTACGCAGCCAAAGCCGAATGGGCTAAAGCTAATCCTGAAAAGGCAGCCAAGCTCGAATTGTTCTTCTCGGGCAAAGCGCCGCAAGTGAACTGGGCAGCCATTGAACAGAAAGCAGGTTCGGCTACGCGTGCAGCATCGGCTACCGTACTGAGCGCCCTCGCTACTCAAGTAGAGAACATGATTGTGGCTTCTGCCGACCTTTCAAACTCTGACAAGACGGACGGTTTCCTGAAAAAGACACATGCCTTCAAGAGTGGTGATTTCAGCGGTGCATTCTTCCAGGCGGGGGTTGCCGAACTGACGATGGCTTGCTGTTGTATCGGTATGGCGCTGCATGGTGGTGTGATTCCGGCTTGCGGAACATTCTTCGTGTTCTCCGATTATATGAAACCTGCCGTGCGTATGGCTGCGCTGATGGAATTACCCGTGAAGTTCATCTGGACGCACGATGCATTCCGCGTGGGCGAAGACGGTCCTACTCATGAACCGGTGGAACAGGAAGCTCAGATTCGCCTGATGGAGAAATTGAAGAATCACAAGGGACATAATTCGATGTTGGTTCTTCGTCCGGCAGATGCGGAGGAAACTACTGTGGCTTGGATGTTGGCGATGGAGAATACATCTACTCCTACAGGTTTGATTTTCTCTCGCCAGAATATTGCTAACCTGCCCGCAGGAAATGATTATTCACAGGCTGCCAAGGGTGCTTACATCGTGGCAGGCTCTGACGAGAACCCGAATGTGGTACTTGTAGCTTCCGGCTCGGAGGTATCTACATTGGTGGCAGGCACGGAGTTACTGCGTAAAGACGGCATAAAGGTACGCATCGTATCTGTTCCTTCCGAAGGTTTGTTCCGTAATCAGGTTCCGGGTTATCAGGAGGGCATTATTCCGGTAGGCGCCAAGGTATTCGGTTTGACTGCCGGCTTGCCTGTGACGTTGCAAGGTCTGGTAGGCGCTAATGGTAAAGTTTGGGGACTGGAATCATTCGGTTTCTCTGCTCCTTACACCGTGCTTGATGAGAAACTTGGCTTCACGGCTGAGAATGTTTACAAGCAGGTGAAGGCGATGCTATAATATTGCAGGGCAACTGCATCAAAGTTTTATTCGCAACGGATAAGCGATGAAGGAAATGAGGAGAATAGAGTAATCGAAGAGAAATCATAAACAAGACTATCTCTATTCTCCTCCTCCTGGGAGGAGGAGTACCCCGGAGGGGGGAGGTGGTAGGTGAGAACAGAATTCCTTAGATTTATGATTAATAGGTATTATTTTACCTACCACCTCCCCCTACGGGTACTCCTCCTCCCAGGAGGAGGAGAACGTACCTTAGTGAAAGAAATCAGATAATCTGTCGGTGAAGCTAATAAAGATACTCCTATTAATCATTTGCATCATCTTTCTAATGCAGTTGCCTTGATAATATTACCCTCACCACATAACCCCCTTTTATTAAACCTATTAAAAAACTATCGCACAAGATGAAAACAATCGGAATTTGCTCCGACCATGCAGGATTTGAATTGAAACAGTTCGTTAAGGGCTGGCTGGAAGCCAAAGGTTGGGATTACAAAGACTTCGGTACATACACCACAGAAAGCTGCGACTACGCCGACTTCGCCCATCCCTTAGCCCTATCTGTTGAGTCCAGCGAGTGCTATCCCGGAATTGCCATCTGCGGAAGCGGCGAAGGCATCAGCATAACGTTAAACAAACACCAAGGCATTCGCGCCGCCCTTTGCTGGACAGCAGAGATTGCCCACTTGTCACGCCAGCACAATGACGCCAACGTGCTCGTCATGCCCGGACGCTTCATCAGCACTGAAGAAGCCGACATGATTATGACCGAGTTCTTTCAAACACAGTTTGAAGGCGGACGCCATCTTCGCAGAATTGAGAAAATACCGGTAAGATAATATCTGATTCTTATTACCTGTTCAAACACTCTTCAAGTTTATTTTGAAAACTATTTGAAGGGATGTTGTTCACTTTTTCATTTTATAACTATCAATCGTCTACTATTCAACAAATTGTAGTAAATTTGCAGTTGAAAGTAATATGAAGAGAATGAATAGCGATAAGCAGCTTTATATTATCAGTGGTTGTAATGGAGCCGGAAAGACGACTGCCTCATACACTGTATTGCCTCACGTTTTGCAATGCAAAGAGTTTGTCAATGCCGATGAAATAGCGCGCGGCCTCTCTCCTTTTAATCCGACCAATGTAGCTATCGAAGCCGGACGGCTGATGCTGCAACGCATTGACGAATTACTGAAGAATAACGAAAATTTCTCAATTGAAACTACACTTGCCACTCGTTCCTATACGCGTCTCGTCAAGCAAGCACAGAAACAGGGATATAAAGTCAGTCTGATTTATTTTTGGCTAAACTCTCCGGAACTGGCAATCAACCGCGTAGCACAACGTGTCAGTAATGGCGGACATGATATTCCTGAAGAAACAGTCCGACGCCGTTACCAAGCAGGTATTAATAATTTCTTCAATATATATATGCCTAATGTTGACTATTGGATGTTAGCGGATAATAGTCATACTCCACGTATTATTGTTGCAGAAGGCGGACGTGGGATATCAACTGAGGTGCATGATATTAAACTTTTTAACACTATACAAAGCTATGTCGAATAAAGAAAGAGAAGAACTAAGTCAAAAATTGCACTACGGATTGGCGCTTGCTGAACGAAGGATGCTTGAAGAGAAGGCTTTGCGTAATGAGGACGTAATACAGGGTACGCCCGACGGAAAAATCAAAGCCGTACCGGCTCGGAGGTTACTACGGAAAATGTATAAAGATAACCCGGAAAAGAATTAGAGTAAAAGAAGGCATTATCACATAAATGCTCCGACCTATTGGGATTTACCTATAGAACGGAGCATTTTTATTTCCATATCTTGCAATTCCGTCAAAAATTACACCCTTTTCATCAAAAACTCATCCCTGATAAACACATACTTCGCCTATCTTTGCCCTTGATATCTAACAAGTATTAAAACAAAATAATTAAGAAACCATGAAAAAGGTACTCGGAATTCTTTCCCTGCTTCTCCCGGTTACGTTGGCTACCGCCAACCCGATAGACTTCGACAAAGCATTCAATGAAAGCGCTAAAATCGAAAAACAAATCAAGAAAACCGCTTTCCCTGAGAAAATGTATCCCATCACCGACTTCGGCGCCAAGCCCGATACACCGGACGAACCCTGCCATGAAGCCATCAACCTGGCCATTGTGACGTGTAGCCTGAATGGCGGTGGCACAGTGGTAGTCCCCAAAGGTACATTCTACACAGGTCCCATCACACTGAAAAGCAACGTCAACTTCCACGTGGAAGAAGGCGCTACACTGAAATTCTCAACCGACCAAAGCCTCTACTTCCCCGGTGTTATCACCCGCTGGGAAGGAATAGACTGCTACAATGCCCACCCATTGATATACGCGTATGGCGAGACAAATATCGCCATCACCGGCAAAGGCGTCATTGACGGGCAAGGCTCCAACGAAACCTGGTGGCCCATGTGCGGCGCTCCCCGCTACGGCTGGAAAGAAGGCATGGTGGCACAGCGCAATGGCGGGCGCGAACGCCTGCTGATGTATGGCGAAACTTCTACTCCCATATATAAACGCATCATGACGCCTGAAGACGGTATGCGTCCGCAACTTATCAACCTGTATTCGTGCAACACTGTGCTGATAGAAGATGTAACACTGCTGAATTCTCCATTCTGGGTTATCCACCCGCTGTTCTGCGAAAGCCTCATTGTACGTGGAGTCAATGTCTTCAACCGCGGCCCTAACGGTGACGGCTGCGACCCTGAGTCGTGCAAGAACGTACTGATAGAGAATTGCACCTTCGATACCGGCGATGATTGCATTGCCATCAAGTCCGGACGCAATCAGGATGGACGCAAATGGAATATCCCCAGTGAAAACATCATTGTACGGGGTTGCTACATGAAGAACGGGCATGGCGGCGTAGTTATTGGCAGCGAAATTTCCGGCGGATACCGCAACCTGTATGTTGAGAACTGCAAGATGGACAGTCCTGACCTGGATCGTGTTATCCGCATCAAGACCAGCACCTGCCGCGGCGGACTGATTGAGAACGTATTTGTACGCAACATCACCGTAGGACAATGCCGCGAAGCCGTGCTGCGCATCAACCTGCAATACGAGAATCGCGAAAACTGTAGCCGTGGCTTCACTCCTACCGTCCGCAATGTTCATCTGAAGAACGTGACCTGCGAGAAGAGCAAGCTCGGCGTCCTCATTATCGGCCTCGACAATGACGACAACGTGTACAACATCAGCGTCGAAGACTCCCGCTTCAATAACGTTGCCGAAGGTGGAAACGATATAAAAGGAGCTAAAGACGTTACATTCAAAAATCTCTATATAAACAATAAACTTGTAAAGTAAGGGCCTGCTATCATTTACACGATATAAGCCCGAAGCGATGACATTCTGACAGAGAATCATCAGGCTTCGGGCTTTCTACTTCCTCCACCTCCCTATTTTTCACAGAATACTAAGAGCCTGTTTAAATTTTGCTCAAAATTTAAACAGGCTCTTATCCGTTGTTTCTAAATAAAAGCTATCTTTGTGGGCTAATAATCCGGCACACAATATGATATGGAGCAACTGAAAATAATCAAAGAGCTTATCAATCAGGGAAATATAACAGAAGCCATCCGGCTGCTTGACGAATATCCGATGACTGATTCCGCCAATCCGGACGAAGTGTATTATCTCCGGGGAAATGCCTACCGCAAACAAGGCAATTGGCAACAAGCCTTGAATAACTACCGGTACGCCATCGACCTCAACCCCGACAGCCCTGCACGGGAAGCCCATCGTATGGCAATGGATATCCTGAATTTCTTCAATAAAGATATGTACAATCAATAACATAAATAAAAGGAACATGAATTATGGCAAAAATTAAAGGAGCAATCGTAGTGGACACCGAACGGTGTAAAGGCTGCAACCTGTGCGTAGTAGCCTGTCCCCTGCATGTAATAGCCCTCACCAAAGAGGTGAACGTAAAGGGATATAACTATGCCCACCAAATACTGGAAGATACCTGTAACGGCTGCGCGTCGTGCGCCCAGGTTTGTCCGGACGGATGTATCTCCGTTTATAAACTGAAAGTTGAATAAATCTGTAATCAGTAAAAGAATATGGCAGAAGAAGTTGTATTAATGAAAGGAAACGAGGCTATCGCCTACGCCGCCATCCGATGCGGGGCAGACGGATACTTCGGTTATCCTATTACCCCGCAATCGGAAGTATTGGAAACTCTTGCCGAACTGAAACCGTGGGAAACTACCGGCATGGTAGTGCTTCAGGCAGAAAGTGAAGTGGCAGCAATTAATATGGTGTACGGCGGTGCAGCAAGTGGAAAGATGGTACTGACCTCATCTTCCAGTCCCGGGGTCAGCCTGAAACAGGAAGGCATATCCTATCTGGCAGGCGCCGAATTGCCTTGCCTGATTGTAAACGTAATGCGTGGCGGCCCGGGATTGGGAACTATCCAGCCCAGCCAGGCAGACTACTTCCAGACCGTGAAAGGCGGCGGACATGGCGACTATCGCCTCATTGCTCTTGCCCCGGCTTCGGTACAGGAAATGGCGGACTTCGTAGGGCTGGCTTTTGAACTTGCCTTCAAGTACCGCAACCCGGCTATCATCCTTGCCGACGGTGTTATCGGCCAGATGATGGAGAAAGTAGTTCTTCCCGCACAGAAACCCCGCCGCACGGATGCAGAAGTTATTGAGCAATGCCCGTGGGCTACTACCGGCAGAACCAATGGCCGCAAGCCCAATATCATTACTTCCCTGGAACTTAAACCGGAAGAAATGGAGAAGAACAACATCCGCTTCCAGGCCAAATACAAACTGATTGAGGAAAACGAAGTGCGCTTCGAGGAAATCAACTGCGAAGATGCCGATTATCTGATAGTAGCATTCGGCTCTATGGCGCGCATCGGCCAGAAAGCGATGGAACTGGCGCGCGAAGAAGGTATCAAGGTGGGCATGTTGCGCCCCATTACCCTCTGGCCGTTCCCCACAAAAGCCATTGCGGCATATTCCGACAAGGTAAAAGGCATGCTGGTTACCGAACTGAATGCGGGGCAGATGGTTGAAGACGTACGTCTGGCTGTAAACGGTAAGGTAAAAGTAGAACACTTCGGACGCCTCGGCGGTATCGTACCCGACCCGGATGAAATAGTAAGTGCATTAAAAGAAAAACTAATAGGAAAATGAATCCCGATAAGATAAGAAACGTATTGAATATACTCTTTATGATACTTGCCGTGGCTGCTATCATTGTGTATTTCGTTGCAAAGGATGACTTCAAACTGTTCATCTACGTTTGCGGCGCAGCAATATTCGTCAAGCTGATGGAGTTCTTTATACGATTCACCAACAGATAAAGGAGAAGTGACTATGACAAAAGAAGATATTATCAAACCCGAAAATCAGGTTTATAAAAAACCGACTCTGATGAACGATAATCCCATGCATTATTGTCCGGGATGCAGCCACGGTGTGGTACACAAGCTGGTTGCCGAGGTAATCGAGGAAATGGGCATGGAAGATAAAACAATAGGTATCTCCCCCGTAGGATGTGCCGTGTTCATCTACAACTATCTGGACATTGACTGGCAGGAAGCTGCACACGGACGTGCGCCCGCACTTGCCACCGCTATCAAGCGCCTCTGGCCCGACCGCCTGGTGTTTACTTACCAGGGCGACGGCGACCTGGCATGTATCGGTACTGCCGAAACCATCCACGCCCTGAACCGCGGCGAGAACATTACCATCATCTTCATCAACAACGCCATCTACGGTATGACGGGCGGACAGATGGCTCCCACCACGCTGGTTGGCATGAAGACCTCCACCAGTCCCTACGGACGTGACGTCCATCTGCACGGCTATCCGCTGAAGATGGCTGACATTGCCGCACAACTGGAAGGGACAGCTTACGTGACCCGCCAGAGCGTACAAAGCGTTGCTGCTATCCGCAAAGCCAAAAAAGCTATCCGCAAGGCTTTTGAGAACTCTATGGCAGGTAAAGGCTCCAACCTGGTAGAAATCGTTTCTACCTGTAACTCCGGTTGGAAGATGACTCCTGATAAATCAAACAAATGGATGGAAGAGCACATGTTCCCGTTCTATCCGCTGGGTGACTTGAAAGATAAATAATCCGCTTATTATATTTCAATCTTACCAAGTTATTTTTCAATCATTACTAAAACACTAAGAACAATGAAAGAAGAAATCATCATAGCCGGCTTCGGCGGACAAGGTGTATTGTCCATGGGAAAGATTCTGGCATATTCGGGACTGATGGAAGACAAGGAAGTGAGCTGGATGCCCGCCTATGGTCCGGAGCAACGCGGCGGTACTGCCAACGTAACGGTTATCGTGAGCGATAAGAAAATCTCCTCTCCCATCCTGAGCCAATACGATGCCGCCATCATACTGAACCAGCCTTCATTAGAGAAATTCGAAAGCAAGGTAAAGCCGGGTGGTATCCTGATTTACGACGGGTACGGCATCATCAACCCGCCTACGCGCAAGGATATCAAAGTGTATCGCATCGACGCAATGGATGCCGCCAACGGGATGAACAACGCCAAAGCATTCAACATGATTGTGCTGGGCGGACTGCTTAAGCTAAAACCGATGGTTACGCTGGACAGTGTACTCCGAGGTTTGAAAAAGACATTGCCCGAACGCCACCATCACTTGATACCGATGAATGAAGAGGCGATTAAGAAGGGGATGGAGCTGATTAAAGAAGTGTAAGCCTATAAGCCTTGCAAATAACAATTTAGCCCTTGCAATAATTTCATTTTGCAAGGGCTAATTTTATATATGCGCCCCAATTCTAACCTGCATTATTCATAAGTGTCTTGTCATAAGTAGGTGGAAATGGGTACGCGGACGACACGGAATAAGCGGACGAACGCGGAATATCTCTATTAGCTTCGCTGACAGAGATACTCTTGTTAATCCGCGTTCCGCTAAATTATTATTTAAGAAAAAAATCCGCGTTCGTCCGTTTAATCCGTGTCGTCCGCGTACCCATTCTTCGCTAAATTCTCATTTATAGTAAGCGAAGTACTTACACTATGAATAATACAGGCTAATTCCTACCATGAAGAACATTCAATTCACACTAACATTCTTCTTTTACATTTTTCTTATTATTTATATATCACACATACTATTTTGTTTTATCTTTGTCCCCTAATTATGAAACGCATTCTATTAACATACACATTTCTATTTGTATTGGGATTGCTGACAGTACAGGCACAGCGCACACTCAATGCATTAGATAATCGTGACCGCTACGGGAATCAGGTAGACCCATCCACACAACCAGATAGTCTGGATAACCACACCGATATACAAAGCCCTCCACCTAAACTCTATATGTGGAAAGTAAGCGAAAACCTGGGTAACCGGACTATCATTCCTGCCGATACCACAGCCCTGAACTTTCAGAATACCAATCTGGTAGACGGTATGACCGGACAATATAACTTCCTGGGTAACTTGGGTTCTCCCCGACTTTCACGTGTGTTCTTCGAACGTCAAGGAGACGATCCTACTATCTTTATGACTCCTTTCTCCAGCTTTTTCGTAAATCCCGATCAGGCATATTTCACCAACAGCAATATTCCCTATACTAATTTAACCTATTACAAGGCAGGTAACAAGATAAACGGTGAAGAACGCTTTAAATCTTATTTTTCCGTCAATGCAAACAAAGCGTTAGCTTTTGGTTTCAACATTGACTATCTATACGGAAGAGGGTTTTATGCCAAACAGTCTACTTCGTACTTCAATGCCGGCATATTCGGAAGCTATATTGGTGAACGTTATCAAGTACAAGCTGTCTATAATAACTTCCACATGAAGATGAACGAGAATGGCGGTATTGAAAACGATGGTTATATTACTCGTCCGGATACGATGGTTGGTGGCAGAAAAGAGTATGAACCAGCCAATATACCTGTAGTTTTTGAAAGAGCCGCAAACCATAATAAGAACTTCTACGTTTATCTGACTCAACGCTACCGGTTAGGATTCAAACGAAAAATATTAAAAGAAGAAGCTGCAAAAAACAATATACGGCAAACTTTTGCACCTACACCTACCCCCACAGCGACAAGAATAAGACCAAATATTGGAGACAGCCTGGCAACAGATAGTATTTTGTTGGCAGAAAAAAGGATTCAATCAGACAGTCTTAAATTAGACAGTCTTAAATCAGACAGTATCGGTAATAACGTAACTCTTGCCAATGACACCAATTATATTGAGGAGTTTGTACCGGTAACAAGTTTCATCCATACTTTTAAGATAGAGCGTTCACGCCACCGATTCCATGCAGGAGGCGAGCCGGACAAGTTTTATGAAAACTCACACTACAATGCCCAAGGAGCCAGCAGGGATTCTACCACGGCATTCAGCGTAAAGAATGTTTTCGGCATAGCTTTGCTGGAAGGCTTTAACAAATATGCCAAAGCCGGACTGACAGCTTATATTTCTCATAAGTACAGCCGGTATGATTTAATGAATAAAGACTCCATTACGACAGACCGCTTTACCGAGCAAGAAATATTTGTGGGTGGCGAACTCGCCAAACGGGAAGGTAAGACCTTACACTATTTGGTAAATGGTGAAATAGGTATCATGGATAAGGCATTAGGACAATTCCGCGTAGATGGAAATGCAGATTTGAACTTCCGGTTATGGAAAGATACCGTAAACCTCATCGCACGAGGTTTTGTAACCAATACCCTACCTTCTTTCTATATGCGGCATTATCATTCCAATCATTTCATTTGGGATAATGATAATATGGACAAAGAATTCCGTACCCGTATGGAAGGTGAACTGAACATAGAACGTTGGGGAACCAATATCCGCGCCGGTGTAGAAAATATAAAGAATTACACTTACTTTAACCGGAAATCCGTTCCCGAACAATATAGCGGCAACATACAAATACTTTCCGCCACGCTTAGACAAAACTTCCGTGCGGGTATATTCCACCTGGACAATGAAGTAACCTGGCAGAAATCGAGCAATGAAGCAGTTATTCCCTTGCCGCAACTCTCGCTTTACTCCAACTTATATATTCTGACTAAGTTGGCGAAAAAGGTGCTTACCGTACAATTGGGTGCCGACGTACGTTATTTCAGTAAATATTATGCTCCGGCTTATACACCCGCCATCCAACAGTTCCACTTGCAACCAAGTGATGATCAGGTAGAGATTGGTAATTATCCGATAGTCAATATCTACGCTAACCTGCATCTGAAACGTACGCGCATCTTTGTAATGATGTCCCACGTCAATCAAGGCATGGGTACACGTAATTACTTCCTTGTACCGCATTATCCTATCAATCCAAGTCTGCTCAAGATAGGTATTTCGTGGAATTTCTACGACTAAAAACCATAACGATGAAGATATCAAAAGCCAAAATCCTGAAATACGGAATAATGGGTATCATAGCTGCTCTTGTCGCTACTTTCTTTCTCAAAAAAGAGAAGCCACAAGGACACCCGCGCGATTATGCACAAATAGCTACCGAAAAAGTGATACGCGCCGCAACGGAATATAATTCCATTAGTTATTATGTAGATGGTGATACGCTATCAGGATTTCACTACGAACTGATAGAGGCTTTTGCACATGGGCATGGTTGGAAAGTTGACATTACTCCTGAAATGAGTTTTGAGAAAAGGTTGGAAGGACTGGCAAATGGAAAATTCGACGTTATCGCATATAGCATTCCGGTAAACAGCGAACTTAAAGACTCTTTACTGCTTACCGTTCCTATTATACTGAATAAGGAAGTATTGGTGCAACGAAAATCTACCTCGCCTACAGACTCCTTATATATCAAGAGCCAACTGGATCTGGCACGTAAAACATTGTATGTAGTAAAAGGCTCACCGGCTATCCTCCGTATCCGTAATTTAGGGAATGAAATCGGTGATACTATATATACGGAAGAAATAGAGAAATATGGTCCGGAACAGTTGATATCACTCGTAGCTCATGGAGATATTGACTATGCTGTATGTGATGAAAGCATTGCCCGTGCTGCAGCCGACAGTCTTCCGCAGATAGATATCAATACAAGCATTGGTTTTACCCAGTTTTATTCATGGGGAGTAAGTAAGCAATCACCCGTTTTATTGGATAGCCTCAACGCCTGGATCGATACTTTCCGGAAAAGCGATGAGTTTGAACTTATCTACCGGAAATATCTAAATGACAACAAATAATAGCCGTTTGTATTCATTATGATAGCATTATCCCGCTTTTCGTAACACGCCTTGATTTATAAATTCATCTTTTAGAGTACTTGATGAATAAACAAGGAATAATGATGCAGCATTTATGCGAATTATTGCATATTTACAAGCTATTTATGCAAAAAGAGCCTGTTGCTTAGGGATGAAACACTAACTATCTATAAGTAGATCACTAACTATCTATAGGTAGATCACTAACTACCTATAGGTAGTTGACTTGTTACTTATAAGTAGTTGGCTTATCCTGCCCGGTTTTTCCCTTATCTCTGACTTTTTAGGAGATTTTTTGCTCCAGAATAAATGTACGTATTTCGATATCTCTCTGACAGTATGGCACTTACTAATTTTCGCTCGCGTATTTCTAACCAACCTTGCCTTCGGGCGGAAATAACGCATTCTCAGGCGATTAAAAATACAAATTGTCAATTTGACAACTCCTTTAATTCTTACGGTATGAATAGTACAGTTAGCCTATATTATTCATACCGTAGGAGTTAGCCTGTATTATTCACATTTTAGGATTTAGAGGAGTTAAAGTAGTTAGGAGTCTATAAGCAGGAGTAATATAGTTAGGACAAATACAATTTTGATGCGGTTGCCCGAAATTTACCACCCACACCAAGTTCGATTAACCAATTTGTATTATCTTTGCCACACTTTTGGTTTCACAATTCCAAAGACAACGGAAAAGTGATGAAAAGGGAATCTGGTTGGAAATCCTGAACTGACCCGCTGCTGTAAGCTCTACTAAAATGTCTGAAACCCTCAAGTTACACCCCATCATGCTTGCCGGAACCGGCAGCGATGCCGGCAAAAGCATCATTGCCACCGCACTGTGCCGCATCTTCCTGCAAGACGGCTATCGCCCTGCGCCGTTCAAAGCGCAGAACATGTCGCTCAACTCCTACGCAACACCCCAGGGGCTGGAGATAGGTCGCGCGCAAGCCGTCCAGGCAGAAGCCGCAGGCATCCCGTGCCACACGGACATGAATCCGCTGCTGCTGAAACCATCCGGCGAGAAGATTTGCCAGGTGATACTCAACGGCAAACCCACCGGCAACCAGCACGCCTACCAGTACTTCCGCAAAGAAGGGCGCGACGAGCTTCGCCAAGAGGTAAACGCCGCCTTCCACCGGCTGGAGCAGCGCTACAACCCCATCGTAATGGAAGGCGCCGGCAGCATCTCTGAGATAAACCTGCGCGACGTAGACCTGGTGAATATGCCGATGGCGATGCACGCCAATGCACGCGTCATACTGGTGGCGGATATAGACCGCGGCGGGGTATTTGCTTCCGTCTACGGGTCGGTTATGCTGCTCACGCCCGAAGAGAGAAAGTACGTCAGAGGCATTCTTATCAATAAATTCAGGGGAGACATCAGGCTATTCCAGCCGGGGGTAAAGACGCTCGAAGAGCTTTGCGGCATTCCCGTTGTCGGCGTGGTGCCCTACTACAAGGACATACATATTGAGGAGGAAGACTCGGTTACGTTGCAAAGTAAGAACATGCAGTCGGCACACGGCAAGATTAACATTGCAGTCGTATTGCTTCGCCATGTGTCTAACTTCACCGACTTCAACGTACTGGAGCGTGACCCGCGCGTCCACCTTTATTATACCAACAATACGGATGAAATAGAGAAAGCGGACATCATCCTCATACCCGGAAGCAAGAGTACCTTGTCCGACCTGTACGAACTGCGGCGCAACGGGGTGGCTCAAAGCATTGTGAAGGCTCACAAGGCGGGGGCAACGGTAGTGGGCATCTGCGGAGGCTACCAGATTATGGGGCAGGAAGTGTGCGACCCTACTCACATGGAAAGCAACATCGAGCGGTTGCCCGGGTTGGGTCTACTGCCCGTATCTACCCGGATAGAAGGCGGGAAGCTGACACGGCAGGTACAATTCACGTTTATGGACTCTAAAGAGACGTGCCGGGGATACGAGATACACATGGGGGCGACTTCTCCTGTGGAGGGGGCATCACCTTCGCCTCTCAATACATTGATAGCAGAAAGTTCATCCTCTCCGGACATGCCGGAAGCTGAATCCACAGACGGCTACTTCGCAACCCCCAAATGCTTTGGTTCCTACATCCACGGCATACTGGACAACAAAGTCGTCATCGACTACCTGCTCGCCCCTTACGCCGACAAGCTGACCGGTGAGCCTTTCGATTACCAGGCGTTCAAAGAAGAGCAGTACAACAAACTGTCCGACCATGTCCGCAAGCACGTGGACATGGAACTGATATATCAGATAATCACCCCCTCCGCACCGGAGGAAGAGAAAGGAGGCATGCTATGATTAACGGCCACGGCGACGACATATACCATCACAGCCGGGAGATTACAGGCAACTTCAGCTCCAACATTTACAACAGGCAAGACTTCACGGGTCTGCACCGGCATCTGTGCGCCTGCGTCCCTGCTGCCATACACTCATACCCCGAACCGGACGCCCATTCGCTGGTCGAGCTACTGGCGGAGAAGAACGGGATACAACCATCCGGCGTACTGGTGACGAACGGAGCCGTCGAGGCCATCTACCTGATTGCCCAGACATTCAGGGGCAAGAAGTCGTGCATCATCACCCCCACATTCAGCGAGTACGAGGACGCTTGCCGCATCAACGGGCACCGGTTGTCGTTTGCGCCTTCGCTGTACGAGATAGATAAAGACACTGAACTCGTATGGTTGTGCAACCCCAACAATCCCGACGGGTATGCTTACCACAAACAGCTTTTAGACAGCTTCATCGCCGGTCGTCCGGACATTAGCTTCGTCATAGACCAGTCATACGAAGCCTTCGCCGACAGTCAATATACGTTTACCGCCGCCGAAGGTCTGAACCACCGGAACGCCATCCTGCTGCACTCCATGACCAAGAGTTATGCCATCCCGGGGCTGCGCCTCGGATACATCACGGCTTGCGATGAACACATCCGGGCAATCGCCACCTACCGGATGCCCTGGTCGGTGAACCAACTGGCTATAGAAGCGGGTAAATACTTGCTTGGCACAGAGAGGAGCTTCGATTTGCCGGCTTACCTTGCCGAAACAAACCGCCTCGCCACAGCGCTGAATGCCATAGACGGGTTGGCGGCGCTACCCACCAACACGCACTTCTTTCTGTGCAAGCTGGAGAACCGCAGTGCATCCGAGCTGAAGGAGTTCCTTATCAGCAGCCACGGCATACTGATTCGCGATGCTGCCAACTTCAGGGGACTGGATGAGCGCTATTTCAGGATAGCCACTCAGTCGCCCGAAGAAAACGATGTATTAATAATAGCTATTCGGGAATGGATATAGACCATAAACCGGTCTCTTCTCCTTATAAGGTACAGGGGTATGTAGGTTATAACATACAGGGGTATGTAGGTAGTAAGATACAGGGGTATGTAGGTTATAACATACAGGGGTATGTATGTCCTAAGATACAGGGGTATGTAGGTTACGCTGGTGGGGGATATACTTAGCATACCCCCGGAGATACTATCAAAGTAGAAACTAATTATGAACATTAACTTATGAACATTAACTTATTGCTCCCACTACTGCTGGGCTGGCTTGCCGATAGGCTGTTCGGCGACCCGCGCTTCCTGCCTCATCCTGCCGTAGGTTTCGGCAAAGTAATCTCATCAGGAGAACGAGCACTGAACAAAGGGAACCGGAGGATGCTCAAGGGAGGTTTGTTCGCGATACTCCTCATCTCGCTATGCTTCCTGCTGATGTACTTCCTGCTGCAAGCATTGGCACCCTATTGTTATGCGTACATGATATTCTCTGCCATCGTTATATTCTTCTGCCTGGCAGGAAAGACCCTGATAGACGAAGTGAAGCAGGTGTTCGTAGCCGTTGATTCTTCGGTAAGCGAGGGCAGGACGCAAGTAGCCCGCATCGTAGGACGCGATACCTCGGCACTGTCGCCGCAGCAAATCCGCACCGCCGCTTTGGAAACTCTTGCCGAGAACCTGAGCGACGGGGTAATTGCTCCGCTCTTCTGGTACGTACTGCTGGGAGTTCCGGGTATGTTTGCCTATAAGATGGTGAATACGCTCGATTCGATGATTGGCTACAAGAACGAACGGTACAGGCAATTCGGCTGCTGGGCGGCGCACATTGATGATATTGCCAACTACATCCCTGCCCGTCTGACGGCTGCTCTGATGATTATCGTAAGCGGGAGGCTGTCTCTGCCGGCATTTGTGAAGCTGCCGTCTGCATTCGTGAAGCCGTCTGCATCTGTGAAGCCGTCGTCTGCACCTGTGAGCCTGTTTGCATTCGTCAAGCCGTCTGCACTCGTGAATCTGTCTGCATTCGTCAAGCCGTCTGCACCCGTGAATCTGTTTGCATTCATAAATCCGTCTGCACCCGTGAATCTGTTTGCATTCGTCAAGCAATACGGCAGTCAACACGCCAGCCCCAACTCCGGATATCCGGAAGCAGCCTTAGCGGGAATACTCAATTGCCGGTTCGGAGGGCCTAACGTGTACTTCGGACAAACCATCGCGAAGCCCTACATAGGCCACAACCCCAGGGAACTAACAACCGCCGATATGCAAACTGCCATAGCCATAAATCGCCGGGCGGAACTGTTGATGATAGCTCTTGCTATAATCTGTATTGCCGTGATAGGTATTTAACCTGAATAATTCATGCTTCAGGAGTTAAAGGAGTTATCAGCCAACAAGTTGTCTTAGTAGTTAAAGCCGATACTAATGTTATATGATTCACGGAGTATCGGCTTTAACTCCTTAACTACTAACGAAGTGATAACGCCTTTAACTACAGTATGAATAATGCAGGTTAGTGATTAGAGTTTAGTGATTAAAATGAAAATCTTCATAATAGGCATAAACGACAAACAGCCCCAGTATTTCAACCCCGAAATACAAGGCATCATGAATCAAAACCTTCAGTTGTGATTTGCTTTCATTTTAGTATCTTTGAACCATTGGAAACAACAATCGAAGAAGGGACAACAATGCCTTCTGCGTTGTGATTTGCTTTCATTTTAGTATCTTTGAACCATTGGAAACAACTTGAGAGATAAGGTCACGCTCAATCTGTGGTTGTGATTTGCTTTCATTTTAGTATCTTTGAACCATTGGAAACAACTTTACTCCTACTGCTATGTAAGTCGAACTAGTTGTGATTTGCTTTCATTTTAGTATCTTTGAACCATTGGAAACAACACAAATTTGTCCTTGACAGTATAGATGACGGTTGTGATTTGCTTTCATTTTAGTATCTTTGAACCATTGGAAACAACCACTTGGCGCTGCCGGCGTACCAGTTCCTGTTGTGATTTGCTTTCATTTTAGTATCTTTGAACCATTGGAAACAACAAAGAGTTTTACAAGTACTGTCTGATAAAGGTTGTGATTTGCTTTCATTTTAGTATCTTTGAACCATTGGAAACAACTGTATTCCTTGTTCTTGCAACCACGATTTTGTTGTGATTTGCTTTCATTTTAGTATCTTTGAACCATTGGAAACAACGGATACCGAATGTTAAGGGTAAAAATACGAGTTGTGATTTGCTTTCATTTTAGTATCTTTGAACCATTGGAAACAACTGGATAAGAGTTTCACGGATGCCTGCCGTGTTGTGATTTGCTTTCATTTTAGTATCTTTGAACCATTGGAAACAACATATTCGCAGAAACGAGATTGAAGGACGCAGTTGTGATTTGCTTTCATTTTAGTATCTTTGAACCATTGGAAACAACTCCTGAACAATAAAACTCTTATGTTCTCCAGTTGTGATTTGCTTTCATTTTAGTATCTTTGAACCATTGGAAACAACGAACACAGAGCCTATGTTATGAAGACTAGGTTGTGATTTGCTTTCATTTTAGTATCTTTGAACCATTGGAAACAACCTGAAAGAATTTGAAACTCACATGAACGCGTTGTGATTTGCTTTCATTTTAGTATCTTTGAACCATTGGAAACAACAGATGTCACAGTCACACCGTCATCAGACTGGTTGTGATTTGCTTTCATTTTAGTATCTTTGAACCATTGGAAACAACGAGCGTCGCTTGCTCCTCGTTGATGCTTGTGTTGTGATTTGCTTTCATTTTAGTATCTTTGAACCATTGGAAACAACGAAAGGCTATAAGGAAATCAATAGCCGGATGTTGTGATTTGCTTTCATTTTAGTATCTTTGAACCATTGGAAACAACCGGTATTGCCGGTTCTGCCAACCTGAACCAGTTGTGATTTGCTTTCATTTTAGTATCTTTGAACCATTGGAAACAACTTCCTGTTTAAATCATTCCGGTTCTTCATGGTTGTGATTTGCTTTCATTTTAGTATCTTTGAACCATTGGAAACAACCAGGAAATGTCTGATTCCCGCCTATTCTCGTTGTGATTTGCTTTCATTTTAGTATCTTTGAACCATTGGAAACAACTGGCATCTGAATATCAAAGGAGAAAAGGAGTTGTGATTTGCTTTCATTTTAGTATCTTTGAACCATTGGAAACAACTGTAATCCTATTAATATCCTTCCTACCGGGTTGTGATTTGCTTTCATTTTAGTATCTTTGAACCATTGGAAACAACCTGTACATGATGAAACCTTTAAGACCATGAGTTGTGATTTGCTTTCATTTTAGTATCTTTGAACCATTGGAAACAACCTGGATTAAATCCCGCATTAATGTATGGGAGTTGTGATTTGCTTTCATTTTAGTATCTTTGAACCATTGGAAACAACGCAATGATAAAGAGAAATAGTACTAGTACTGTTGTGATTTGCTTTCATTTTAGTATCTTTGAACCATTGGAAACAACTACTGCCCACTGATTGGGATACAAGAACTAGTTGTGATTTGCTTTCATTTTAGTATCTTTGAACCATTGGAAACAACGTGACTTTGTGGGTTTGCGCCCTAAAAATGGTTGTGATTTGCTTTCATTTTAGTATCTTTGAACCATTGGAAACAACCGTTCGCTTCGCAGACCTCGTCCTGCTTCGGTTGTGATTTGCTTTCATTTTAGTATCTTTGAACCATTGGAAACAACTAATAGGAATACGTTCAAATGGAGTGTCACGTTGTGATTTGCTTTCATTTTAGTATCTTTGAACCATTGGAAACAACCACAACTACGCTGCATTGTATGCAGCATTGGTTGTGATTTGCTTTCATTTTAGTATCTTTGAACCATTGGAAACAACCCATTAATGTATGGGATGAGTGGAGGCGGTGTTGTGATTTGCTTTCATTTTAGTATCTTTGAACCATTGGAAACAACAAAATAGGCGGAGGACAAGTTGGAGTAGGGTTGTGATTTGCTTTCATTTTAGTATCTTTGAACCATTGGAAACAACTCATCGGCTTGACTACCGCTTCCAAATATAGTTGTGATTTGCTTTCATTTTAGTATCTTTGAACCATTGGAAACAACCATGCCGGCTAACAACTTCTGGACGGAAGCGTTGTGATTTGCTTTCATTTTAGTATCTTTGAACCATTGGAAACAACCCGGATGCAATATCCTGATTTCCGCCGCCTGTTGTGATTTGCTTTCATTTTAGTATCTTTGAACCATTGGAAACAACCTACCAAGATTGTTGCCGGTTCCATCACCGGTTGTGATTTGCTTTCATTTTAGTATCTTTGAACCATTGGAAACAACCCGCCGGTTTTTCTTTCACGGCATTATCCAGTTGTGATTTGCTTTCATTTTAGTATCTTTGAACCATTGGAAACAACATAATTGAGAGCATTTCACTGATGAACTCAGTTGTGATTTGCTTTCATTTTAGTATCTTTGAACCATTGGAAACAACAACCTCGTTGAAGCGAAACAATCGCTTGCCGTTGTGATTTGCTTTCATTTTAGTATCTTTGAACCATTGGAAACAACGGAATCGTCGTATTCCCACTCTCCGTACACGTTGTGATTTGCTTTCATTTTAGTATCTTTGAACCATTGGAAACAACAACCAGACGGATAAAGTTATATTAGTTACTGTTGTGATTTGCTTTCATTTTAGTATCTTTGAACCATTGGAAACAACATGGAGAAACAAATGATTTTCCGCAAGTCGGTTGTGATTTGCTTTCATTTTAGTATCTTTGAACCATTGGAAACAACCTACAACTATTTGAGAGAGAGAAAGTTAGCGTTGTGATTTGCTTTCATTTTAGTATCTTTGAACCATTGGAAACAACTTCGGACGATAATCCAATTTCAGGCGGCGGGTTGTGATTTGCTTTCATTTTAGTATCTTTGAACCATTGGAAACAACGATGCGTAGGAGTTTTTACATAATGCTTCAGTTGTGATTTGCTTTCATTTTAGTATCTTTGAACCATTGGAAACAACACTTATTACGATGGCACATTTGGAGAGTGGTTGTGATTTGCTTTCATTTTAGTATCTTTGAACCATTGGAAACAACCGGTATTGCCCAGTTGGCCAGCGCCAAGGCGTTGTGATTTGCTTTCATTTTAGTATCTTTGAACCATTGGAAACAACACTCAGCAGGTTTCTTTTGTCCTCAAACAAGTTGTGATTTGCTTTCATTTTAGTATCTTTGAACCATTGGAAACAACACAGCTGGATGCAGTTGGCAAGCATGTTCCGTTGTGATTTGCTTTCATTTTAGTATCTTTGAACCATTGGAAACAACTCTGTGGCACCGTGGAAAAACATTCGATATGTTGTGATTTGCTTTCATTTTAGTATCTTTGAACCATTGGAAACAACTTTTCCCAGCAGGGTGTTGATGCAAGCGGGTTGTGATTTGCTTTCATTTTAGTATCTTTGAACCATTGGAAACAACTGGCGGAGTTCAGATAACGGGGTTCGCCCAGTTGTGATTTGCTTTCATTTTAGTATCTTTGAACCATTGGAAACAACCACAGGTGAGGAAGTGCCGTCACTCATTAGTTGTGATTTGCTTTCATTTTAGTATCTTTGAACCATTGGAAACAACTTCTAAAGACCACTCACCCCGGTCAACCTGTTGTGATTTGCTTTCATTTTAGTATCTTTGAACCATTGGAAACAACTTGGATATTGAAACTGGCCAAGCAGAATGAGTTGTGATTTGCTTTCATTTTAGTATCTTTGAACCATTGGAAACAACTCCGAAATTCAACCCGGGGTTATTGTTGCTGTTGTGATTTGCTTTCATTTTAGTATCTTTGAACCATTGGAAACAACGGTAACTCCGGAACAAATCGCCACGGTTGAGTTGTGATTTGCTTTCATTTTAGTATCTTTGAACCATTGGAAACAACTCGTCCTATTGCAGAAAATTTAAGTGATAGGTTGTGATTTGCTTTCATTTTAGTATCTTTGAACCATTGGAAACAACTACTGAGTATATCTCATCTTGTTTGTTCCGGTTGTGATTTGCTTTCATTTTAGTATCTTTGAACCATTGGAAACAACCTGACAGACCGGGGAACCAAGTATAATTTTGTTGTGATTTGCTTTCATTTTAGTATCTTTGAACCATTGGAAACAACAATTCAACAATCCAACAGAATCGAATCCAGTTGTGATTTGCTTTCATTTTAGTATCTTTGAACCATTGGAAACAACTCGCGGAATTATATTCAGTAAGTCTGCTAAGTTGTGATTTGCTTTCATTTTAGTATCTTTGAACCATTGGAAACAACTTAACGGATTTATGGAGATAAATTTCGGTGTTGTGATTTGCTTTCATTTTAGTATCTTTGAACCATTGGAAACAACGGGATTACGCACATTCTCGCAGCGTTATGCGTTGTGATTTGCTTTCATTTTAGTATCTTTGAACCATTGGAAACAACTTTTTTAATAACGCTACTCGAATGACAGTGTTGTGATTTGCTTTCATTTTAGTATCTTTGAACCATTGGAAACAACTTGCGGGAAAATCTTTACGAACTGAACTAAGTTGTGATTTGCTTTCATTTTAGTATCTTTGAACCATTGGAAACAACGATAATAAAATGTTAGGAAAAGGATACGTGTTGTGATTTGCTTTCATTTTAGTATCTTTGAACCATTGGAAACAACCGACCTATGCGGGTCTTTTGATTGTTTTTTGTTGTGATTTGCTTTCATTTTAGTATCTTTGAACCATTGGAAACAACAACATTGGCTGCTGGAACAACTTTCAGTAGTTGTGATTTGCTTTCATTTTAGTATCTTTGAACCATTGGAAACAACGGTTAGGCTCTCTGAACGTAACAGTCACAGTTGTGATTTGCTTTCATTTTAGTATCTTTGAACCATTGGAAACAACGTTGTTAAAAAGCGATGCTCAAGAGCACGGTTGTGATTTGCTTTCATTTTAGTATCTTTGAACCATTGGAAACAACTATCAAGAATTTCAGGATGTTCGCGATGAAGTTGTGATTTGCTTTCATTTTAGTATCTTTGAACCATTGGAAACAACTGGGCATATTTTAGAGAAAAACAAGCAGCAGTTGTGATTTGCTTTCATTTTAGTATCTTTGAACCATTGGAAACAACCCGCATTGATTTCCGCATTATCCGTAGCAGGTTGTGATTTGCTTTCATTTTAGTATCTTTGAACCATTGGAAACAACACGAATGGAGTAAGATGCTTCCGGGGTGGTGTTGTGATTTGCTTTCATTTTAGTATCTTTGAACCATTGGAAACAACTTGTTTTTGACTGCACCTTTACCTCCGGAGGTTGTGATTTGCTTTCATTTTAGTATCTTTGAACCATTGGAAACAACTCATCTGGGAGCGAACCCCGAGAAAATTGTGTTGTGATTTGCTTTCATTTTAGTATCTTTGAACCATTGGAAACAACCGCGTACCCGGTAACACGCCGACCGATCCCGTTGTGATTTGCTTTCATTTTAGTATCTTTGAACCATTGGAAACAACGTGCAGGCTTCAGCATGGAAGTACCGGCAAGTTGTGATTTGCTTTCATTTTAGTATCTTTGAACCATTGGAAACAACTGAAGTGGATGAAGGAAGATCCGAAAGGATGTTGTGATTTGCTTTCATTTTAGTATCTTTGAACCATTGGAAACAACTAAGGCCTAAACACTTCCGGGTTATTCACAGTTGTGATTTGCTTTCATTTTAGTATCTTTGAACCATTGGAAACAACATTATGAAAAAAATAACAGTCAATAATTATGTTGTGATTTGCTTTCATTTTAGTATCTTTGAACCATTGGAAACAACAATATTCTCACTCTTCGGCAAAGATGCCAAGTTGTGATTTGCTTTCATTTTAGTATCTTTGAACCATTGGAAACAACTCAACATCTGCACATCCGTACCATCCACAAGTTGTGATTTGCTTTCATTTTAGTATCTTTGAACCATTGGAAACAACTAGATAGCTTGGTTCTGCTATCACCACATAGTTGTGATTTGCTTTCATTTTAGTATCTTTGAACCATTGGAAACAACAAAAGAAAGCGAGGCAAAAAATGGCAAAGCGTTGTGATTTGCTTTCATTTTAGTATCTTTGAACCATTGGAAACAACCAACAAATGAACGGATGTTTCTAAGTTCCGTTGTGATTTGCTTTCATTTTAGTATCTTTGAACCATTGGAAACAACTCAGAACTAAGCAGCTAAATATATTCACCCGTTGTGATTTGCTTTCATTTTAGTATCTTTGAACCATTGGAAACAACCCATGTCAAAAAGATTATCATTCAGTATAGGTTGTGATTTGCTTTCATTTTAGTATCTTTGAACCATTGGAAACAACACATAAAAGAAATAGTTCCCATGCTGGTGAGTTGTGATTTGCTTTCATTTTAGTATCTTTGAACCATTGGAAACAACTGCTTTGGCTGCTGCCATATTAATCTTTGCGTTGTGATTTGCTTTCATTTTAGTATCTTTGAACCATTGGAAACAACGTTTGGCGACAAGTTTAAGATGATTCTCGGGTTGTGATTTGCTTTCATTTTAGTATCTTTGAACCATTGGAAACAACGCTTATACAGATATCTATTTTGGTATATTGGTTGTGATTTGCTTTCATTTTAGTATCTTTGAACCATTGGAAACAACAACTCTGCCCATCCTGCACATCGTTTATCAGTTGTGATTTGCTTTCATTTTAGTATCTTTGAACCATTGGAAACAACTTTTCTTAACCCCGTCAACTGCTACGGATTGTTGTGATTTGCTTTCATTTTAGTATCTTTGAACCATTGGAAACAACTAGACAATACAATCATCTATCATCGTACCGTTGTGATTTGCTTTCATTTTAGTATCTTTGAACCATTGGAAACAACTTAAATGCGCTCTCAAACATTGCTAAATCGGTTGTGATTTGCTTTCATTTTAGTATCTTTGAACCATTGGAAACAACAAGTAGCAAAATCTTATACCCCTCAAATGAGTTGTGATTTGCTTTCATTTTAGTATCTTTGAACCATTGGAAACAACTCAGGTCTACGGACAACCCTAACAAGCCCGGTTGTGATTTGCTTTCATTTTAGTATCTTTGAACCATTGGAAACAACGCGTTCTCATTTTTCGCAGTAATACGAATTGTTGTGATTTGCTTTCATTTTAGTATCTTTGAACCATTGGAAACAACCGATACTCGTATAAGTACCGCATCATCTACGTTGTGATTTGCTTTCATTTTAGTATCTTTGAACCATTGGAAACAACAGATGCTTGGATTGAAGCGAACAAAGCCCGGTTGTGATTTGCTTTCATTTTAGTATCTTTGAACCGTAAGCGATCGGCGAACTGCGTCTATTAATCTTCCTTCCATCTTTCTATCTTTGCCATCAAAACGAATATTATGGTATATTGGACATTAGATTATTTC
>QMCD01000103.1_pt1 | contig 58764 bp, 63 predicted proteins | sample 1821841 | NCBI WGS metagenome assembly QMCD01 (sample SAMN01991225, study PRJNA193472) | Termite gut metagenome, whole genome shotgun sequencing project. | isolation source: worker | host: Macrotermes natalensis
GGTTCGGTCAGCCGCAGGGCGGCGCAGGCGGCGGCAAGAAAGGCGGCAAGGGCCAGAAGGGCCCGAAACCGGTATTCCGCCCCGAAGTTAGCGAAGAAGAGGTACAGAAGCAGGTTAAAGATACGCTGGCGCGCCTGACGTCGAAGGGCGGCAAGAGCAAGTCGGCGAAATACCGCCGCGACAAGCGCGACTCGGCGGCCGCAAGGATCAGTCAGGAGGCCGAACGCGCACAGTTGCAGGGTAGTACGATACAGGTCACGGAGTTCGTGACGGTGAGCGAGTTGGCGACGATGATGGACGTCGGCGTGAACGAGGTCATCATGGCGTGCATGAACCTCGGGCTTATGGTGTCGATCAACCAACGGTTGGACGCAGAGGCCCTCGTGGTCGTCGCCGAGGAGTTCGGATACAAGGTCGAGTTCGTCTCGGTCGAGATCGCCGAGGCTTTCGACGACGAAGAGCCCGACACGGAGGAAGACCTCGTGGCGCGTCCCCCGATCGTGACGGTTATGGGCCACGTCGACCACGGTAAGACGTCGCTGTTGGACAACATCCGCAAAACCAACGTCATAGCAGGCGAGGCGGGCGGTATCACGCAGCACATCGGTGCGTACAGCGTGGAGTTGGACGGCCGCAAGATCACGTTCCTCGACACCCCGGGCCACGAGGCGTTCACGGCGATGAGGGCGCGCGGTGCGAAGATTACCGACGTTGCGATCATCATCGTGGCTGCCGACGACAGCGTGATGCCCCAAACCATTGAGGCTATCAACCACGCGGCGGCGGCGGGCGTACCTATGGTATTCGCAATCAATAAGATAGACAAGCCGGGAGCAAACCCCGAACACATAAAGGAACAGCTTGCCCAGATGAACTATCTGGTCGAGGACTGGGGCGGTAAGTACCAGTCGCAGGAAGTGTCGGCCAAGCAGGGCTTGAACCTCGACAAACTGCTCGAAAAGGTGCTGTTGGAAGCCGAGTTCCTCGATCTGAAGGCCAACCCCGACCGCAAGGCTTCGGGGGCAGTGATAGAATCGTCGCTCGACAAGGGGCGCGGCTACGTTTCTACGATACTGGTCGAGAACGGTACTCTGCACGTGGGCGATATCCTGCTGGCGGGCACACACACGGGCCGCGTGAAGGCTATGTTCGACGAGAACGGCAAGAAGCTCGACGCGGCAGGGCCCGCGACGCCGGTGCTGGTGCTCGGTCTGAACGGCGCACCGCAAGCGGGCGACACGTTCAACGTTATGGACGACGACAAGAGCGCGCGCGAGCTGGCCAACAAGCGCGAACAGTTGCAGCGCATGCAGGACCAGAGGACGCAGAAACACGTCACGCTCGACGAGATCGGCCGCCGCATTGCGATAGGCAACTTTAAGGAACTCAACATTATAGTCAAGGGCGACGTGGATGGTTCGGTGGAGGCGATGACCGACTCGCTGATCAAACTCTCGAAGGATGAGGTGCAGTTGAACGTGATTCACAAGGCCGTGGGCCAGATCTCGGAGTCGGACGTTATCCTCGCCGCCGCGTCGAACGCGATCATCGTGGCCTTCCAGGTTCGCCCGTCGGCCGCGGCACGCAAGTTGGCGGAGAAAGAGGAGATCGAAATCCGCTTGTACTCGATTATATACGATGCCATCAACGATATCAAGGACGCTATCGAGGGCATGTTGGCCCCGATTACCAAGGAGGAGATCACATGCTCGGTCGAGGTGCTGGAGACGTTCAAGATCAGCAAGGTGGGCACGATCGCGGGTTGTATCGTGCGCGAGGGCAAGATCACTCGCAATACCCCGATCCGCATTATCCGCGACGGCATCGTGGTCTACACCGGCCGCCTCGGGTCGCTCAAGCGCTTCAAGGACGACGCGAAAGAGGTGACCCACGGAATGGAGTGCGGACTCAACATCGACAACTACAACGACATCAAGGTCGGGGATATTGTCGAGGGGTACGAGACCGTCGAGGTTAAGAGGTAAAACGGTGGTTTATCGGTAATCGTTGCGGCCGTGCATGGAGCGCGGCCGCAATTTTTATATCCGACAGGGAGCAAGGGCGTTATGCGCTGGCATGGCGTGCCAAAAAAGTCTGCCGGGCAAAAAACCATTGCGTTTTATGCACACCGCCGAAAAAATCTTTTTTTTGTAAAAAGATTACAACCTGTTCTCAGGTAACCTTAGGAAACCGATAAACTTAAAACATGTATGCCTATGGAGAAATAGCAGTTTAAAAAAGAGACAACAGGCGGGCTACGTATCTGCCGTCGACATATTAAGCGTTAGTTTTTATTCTTTCATTTCGAAACTTAGGAACTTTCATCAAGCAAAGGATAAAAAGTGAACGCCCACTCGCGTGGGCTTTACGGATTATTTGGCTTGGTGGGTTTCCTAAGACCTCGAAATGCAGATAAAAGGTATTGTCCCACGTTTTTTATGGACGCGTTGACATTCAAATTATATCATGAGGGACAAACGTGGGCGGTCGTGAGGCTGCCCTCACTTTTTTGTCATCCCGAAACGTAAAGCGAGGTATCTCACTTCAGTTCATGAGATATCTCGCTTACGCTTCGAGATGACAGCGATCATTCACGCCCCCCCTTCCGACAAGCCGCTATTGCCTCCTTGCGGGTTTTGGTTTCAGCACTCCGGATATCGTGTTGTATTCCTTGTTCCCGACCGTGGGGACAGCGAACGGGGGGATGTCCCTCCCTTCGGTGGCGGCACGGTTTATCAGGTATTCCAACCCGACGGCATAGTCATAATGGGCCTTGACATCGCTGCGCGGTTCGATGTTGTAGGCGATGAACCGCAACAGTCCGACCTGCTTTGACACCCAGTCGAACGGCACGGTGTCTCTGGTGCGGCGCGGCGAGACGAGGGCATACCACCCTATCGCCTCGATGGTGCGCTGCCGGTCATAATCGGGGTTTGCTATTATCCTGTCGACGAGTTCGGCGGCCTCGCCCCACTTTTCACCGCGGCACAAGACCACGAACCTGTTCAGTTCGATACTCTGCCGTTTCCCTTCGAAATCGGCCAGCTCGGCGATGAATGGCAGGGGGGCGTACCGGGTCACGTTGTACAGCTTGTCGTCCACCGCTTTTTTCCCGTACAGCGCGACATACACCTGATAGTTATCCGAAAGTTCGCGCACCTGCGGATCCTCGTAATCGTCCACACAGCGGCAGAATATCGCCCACACTTTCGCGTCCCTCAGAGAGGCCCCGCGCGAGATCAATTCGCCGAACAGTTTCTGTGCGCCTTTACGGTTTCCCGAGGTGTATTTGTACAAAATGTAGTCGATCAGAAGATCGTCGTCGTAGTCGCCCGACGCATATTTCGCTTCGAGGTATACCGACCTGCGTTCGGGATCCAGTGCCCCGCGTGCGTCTTCGAGGAAATCCTCTTTCGGTTTGTTGCTGCCGCTGCGGTGGATCATCTCGCCGGTCGCGGGGTCGACAAAGATGTAGGCCGGATAGGAGTTAACTTCGAAGCTTTTCGCCAATTCCACCCCTTCGCCTTTCTCGGCGTCGATCTTGTAGCACACGAAGTTCGTGTTGTACATCGCGCCCACGTCCGGCAACGGAAATATTTCCTCAGCCATCAGCAGGCATGGGCCGCACCATTCGGTGTAAAAATCTATGAACAGGTGTTTATTTTCATTCCGGGCGGCCTCGATCGCTTCGGCGTAGCTTCCCTTAAAAAATTTAATCCCGTAATCTTCTCCGTATCCGCTCATGGCCGATGTCGACAGGAGAAGTAATAATAATGCAACTTTTTTCATCTCGGATAAGTTTTAATAAGGGGACTCCCTCCATTGGGAGTCCCCTTGGAATCAGGTTGGCGCTATTATTACTTGGTGACTATTTTGAATGCACGGCCGTAAATGTAGCTCATGAACTCGGGATTAGCCACCGCGGGAGTATTGATCCCCTCTTCGCCAGTCCTGAAATCGACGTAATGGTAATTTTTTTGCCCGGGAGAGCTGCTTATTGCCACCGTCGAAGAATAGTAATTATTTGCGAGAATGTTGGGTGCGGACAGGGAGGTGAGTGTGGCGTTTATCCTCGACAAATAGGGATATATCGCCGCGAGCTCGTCGATAGCCGGCAGATACCAGCCCGACGTTCCCTCGGGAGAGAGCGTGGCGCACGACACCCACAGACTGCCCCTCGCAGTATTGGGGATCGGGAGGGTCGGGTTTTTCGCCATCATGGCGGCCGTATTACCAACGCCGTCGGTTCGGCTCGGGGTTTCGAAATCGGGCCCCAGGCGGTTGCCCGCAGCCGAACCGTTGTAGAATATATCTGCGAAATTTCCGTCGGGGAGTTGCAGCGTGACGATCTTGGCCTCCCTGATATTCTTGCTGTTCACCCACACGACCACACCCACCGGCACGAAGTTGACATAATAGACATCCCCCACTTCGAAATAAGCTTTTGGGGCGTTCAACTTATAAGGTATACGGAATTCCTTCGTTTCCGAACCACGGGTCGCGGTAAGGACAAAGTTCCCTTCGCGGTGTTCGGTGGTGAAGAAGTCGTTGGGGGCGGTGACCCTGATCGATTTTGTATTTTCGTTCACTTTAGGGTTCCAGTCGGCCGGAATGTCATACGTGAATTCCGCGTCGGAGCTAAGGCTGAAGTTAAACGTCGCGCTTTGTCCTTCTTCGAGAGTGACGTCGTTCACCGACGCGTTCATGTAGAGGGCGGGCGCCGCCGTCTGATTCCGTACGTGCGTGCTCATAAACTCCCACATGTAGTCGAGCAATCGGGTTATGTTTATCCCGTGCCCCTCCTGAATAAGCGAGAAGAGTTCGATATCGGCCGAGCCTCCGCGCCACACCCTGCGGGCCATTTGGCATGTCACTCCGCCGATGACATATCCCTCGACGGTCAACGTATCGAGATCTGTCGAGTTTGCGGGATAGTAGCCGGCAACCTTCTCGGCCCATTTCGTAAAATTGGGCAGTGCTCCGGTTTCATAAACCACGATATCGTCGAGCACGCCGTTGAACGCGCGTGTCGGCACGACGGTCGCCGGGAATTGGGTCATCTCGTCGAGCGACATCTGTCCCGACCGGGGAAGGGCCGCAGCAAATGCTTCGCTGCGGTAGAACGCCAGAACATAGGAAAAGATGCCCCCCGAGGACTGTCCGGTAGTGTAAACGCGGTTTTCGTCATAGCGCGGGGTCTTGGACGACATATACTCGAGTATCGCATCCACGAACGGCAAAGAGCGATGGTAGCCGTCACCCGCCCAGTTCACCACGGAATTCTCCTCATCCACGTCGCCAGCCGGGAAAATGGTGATGCAATTCTCCTTGGAGGCCAACGCGTTAAGGGTGTGGTTCTCGCGTATACCGGCGATCGGGTCGGGGATGGGCTGCCCGTCTTCATACTCCCAACTGCCGTGGAATTCAAATATCAGCGAGATTGGCCTGGCCGGATCGATCGATGCCGGAAGGTAGTATTTGAAACGTCTTTTCACGACCTCGCCCGAGGTCAGGGTTACATCGAGGGTAACTTCGCTTACGCCGGGCCTCAGTTCGTCGGGGCCCAGGATCGGATCGCCGCCCGGTTCGTTCGAAGGGGGATCGACCGAAACATCTTCTTTCTGCTGTGGCAGGTAGGCACTCTTGTCCTCGACGCATGCCCAGGAAAGCGAAACAGCCAATAATAATATAAGTAACTTTTTCATGCTTTTTTCTGTTTTTGGTTGCTAATAGCAAAGGTGGAAAATTCCAAACAAGCTCTAATACTTATCGACGATCGCGTTCGTGGCATAATCTTTCCCTTCGCGGATATGGGTCTGGTACTTGATCATAACGTCCACCGGAATACCTGCCACGCCTTCATACGTTTTGTCGTATGTCAGGGTCAGCGTCGCCGGGTTCATCTTCAGCCTCACCAAATCTCCCTTCTCCTGCTCGTCCATTGCCTCGGGGTCGGCAGCGCCATAGCGCGACACGCCCAAAAGCATCGTTTGCTCTGAACGCGATACGCACATGGCGGTGATCCGCGCGGTGTTGTCGTATCCGCAATCGGAGAGCGATATGATGGGAGCGGCCGACGGAGCTATCCCCGACTGTGCGTCGATCAGGTTGTAGCGGTACACTTTATCGTCGGTAACGATGAACGCATATTGCGACTGGGCCATGGTGTGGAATTTAGTGTTCTCGTTTACGACGGCCGACACGTTCACTTCCTTGATCAATTTGTATTTTGTTCCGTCATACGATATGATCAGCATTTTGAAATCCGCCCCGTTCCTCATAACGGCGTAACAGATGTCGGCTTCGTTGGTCGGACTTCCATAGAAAAGGGTATATCCAGGGAATGCAGGCAGATCGTCCGTGCTGATCTCTTTGAACCCGCCGTATGACTGCATACTTGTAAATCGGTTGTTCACGATATCATAGGCCATGATGTTCCCCAGTACAAAACCCTCTTGGGAGCGATAGCTGCCACTGCCCGTATTTCCGTCATTGACCGCCTTGTCATAGAACCAGAACGGGGCCAGATAGCCGTTCGTGTAGGGGCTCTTTTGAGGCGTAATCGAATAGCTGCTGGAAATAAAGTTGCCCATGGTAACCTTTCCGTATACCTTGCCGTCGGAAACCTCATAGAAATGGAATCCGGTTTGAAGGTTCCCATTGGCGATAACGCGCCACATATGTACATGTGAGGCTATATACTGCGACCTGTATCCCTCGATGTCGGGTTTCGGATAAACCGCGCCGCCAAGATAGGAATCCCCCGAAAGGGCTACCGCAATTGTGTCGGGCTCCAGACTGTTCTTATCGAGAAGTTTCACCTGGTCGTCGACAAGCGCCATGACACCTCCATAGTTTCGTCCGAACGGATAGATATGCGTCGACAATGCCGTAGAGGCCGAACCATATTGCATGTAGATGGTTGTAAGCTGCTTCGGGTTTGTGCCGAGAGGCTGTCCGTAACGTTCTTCGAAGAAGTTCACCATAAAGTTGGCGTTTTCCCTGTCGAGGCGCAGGTAGGACAGCTCGGCCTTACCTTTACTCTTGCTCAGGATCATGAACAGGTCACCGGCTGTGGACGAACTTACGTTGAGGTCGAACTCCTGATAGTAATTCACCGCCGTTTCCTTGTCCGTAATAACGAACTTGCCTTTGCGCAGTCCGGGAAGCAGATTGACGGTCATGTCGAGGTCGAACTCCTCCGAGACCACATTGCCGTCGAACGTCCATTTGTAGGTGAACCGCGAAGGATCGCTGTACAAGGTACCTTCCAGCGAAGGGTTGATCGTCAGGTTGTCGTCGAGGTCGCGGTCGTAACGGGCGTCGATCCCCGTCACCTCCAGTTCGTTGATCGCCTTGTAATCGTAATTGCCCTTATCCTCGTAGCAACCCGATAATTGTGCGACCAGCAGAAATATAAAGAGATATTTGATTTTCATAACGCGTTTTTTTTGAGATGGTTAGGGGTTATAGGGCTCCGTATAGGTCATGAACAGCCGCACGTTCTTCTCTTCGTCAACGACGATATTGCGCGACAGGTATTCTCTCAGACCACTTATATAATTACCTCCGGTGTTCACATCATACGGAGATTTGTCGTAATTGGCAAAAGCCGGGTCGAACGAGATCAGTATTTTCCATTTCAGCGGATGATAATAGCTCAACTGTCCCGACCAGAATCCCGAGCTGCCGCTCCACCAGTCCGGCTCGGAGAGATAGTTGTTCAACCGCACGATCATCGTCGTACCGCCCGCCAGTCCGGGATCGAAATCGTCGGAGGGAACGATCCGAAGTGCCAGGTCGAAGTCTTCCGGATTCTCGAAGCTGGTGCTGAACGCATTCTTGTTGACGACGATCCTCAGCGTGTCGGAAATGCCTCCCGCAGCAAACGTGTGTGTTGCGCCGAACGGTTCATAGTGGACACCGCTAACAGCCGTGGTCAACTGCGGGACTACCTCCACCCGGTATGTGCGCCCGGTATCCGAGATCCGCCCCAGCAATTCCACCGGGATCGAAACTATCGGCTGATCGATGTCGTCGGTAATAAATCCCTGAGAATAGGTGCGCCCCAGTGTCTTCGAGGCTTCGTTATAGATTTCGTAGTAATTACGCTCCTTGTTCCTTCCGAGCGTATAGTGTTTAAAATGGACCCTGTCCTTCTCGCCCTGATAGGGGTAATCTATTTCCTGATCGCACGCCGGCAGGCAGACCGCGAACAGTAGCATCATATATAAAAAGTTCTTCATATTATTATTCATTTTGAGTTCTGTGACCGTTTTCAATTTCCTTTTTTGGCATCGGGAATACAAAGATGGCGTTACTCGGCGCGATCTCCCCTTCGAGCGTTTCGGTGGGTATCGGCATGTTGAGCCTTTTGTAGGCGAACCAGAGCTGTCCTTCGCCGAGGAATTCGCGCTTCATCTCGTTCACGATAAAGTCGCGCGCGATGTAAGTCCAGGGCACATTATTGCGGATGCGGTGGTCTCTCAGCATGTTAAGGTATTCCAGCGCCTTGTGGGGATCTGTCGAGAAGTAACACTCGGCAAGAATCAGGTACATCTCCGACAGTTTGATGACCGGCACTTTTCTGTAAAATGCCTCGGTGTTCTCTACCGTGTATTTACGGAATTGGCCGCGCGGCGACTCGGACGTTTCATCGTCGCTCGTGGTAAACCACTTGACATTCCGCTGGTCGTCGTTATTCAGGTCGTAAACATTGCCGGGATTTGAGAATACCAGGGGCGCATTTTGAAATGTAGTTCCATTGTCTTTGGAGTGGTGGAGCTCTTCGGAATATTCGGTGATCTTTTTGTTGCGGAGCGAGAAGATATGTTCGTCGGAGAAAAGTATGTCCAACGAAGCCTCGACGGCGTCCACGCTTGAAAAATCCAGCAACCGGAATTTATCCGACTCGACCACCTCCCTCGCGGCGGCGATCGCTTTGGTATATTCGCCCCTCATCAGGTGAAGCCGCGCCTTGAGCGCTTTGACCGCATAGAGGTTCATGCGGGCAACATATTTGTCCGCATCGTTTTTATTGGACATGGTATAGGGGACTTCGTCGACGGTCGGGTCGGCGGCCAACAGTTTTTCGGCGTCGATCAGGTCGTTCAGCACAAGCTGAACACACTCCGCGACGGTGTACTGAGGCGGCAGGGAAACGCCGAAAACCTTGTTGTAGGGAATACCTTCCGCCTCGCCCCACGCCTTCACGTCGGGACAGAACATGCGGATCAGATCGAAATGTACGAATGCGCGTATGGCTGTGGCCTCGCCGACGAACTGGTCGTATTCGCTTTCGCTCAATACCGACGAGTTGGTGTTGGCCCAACGGATGATGTTGTTGGCGCCGCTGATGGCGCTGTACATCTCATTCCATATCGCGCCGTGGACCTTGGCCACCCCCTCGTTGTTGTAGTCGAATGCATGATGATAGTAGTAGACATCGGTCGTACCGCCGGGAGCACCATAATATTGCGCATAGATATCCAGATATTCCATCGTCAGTCCTCTGCCATACAGGGTACTGCCGGCCAATTTGCTGTATACTCCGGCCATCGCCTCGTGGAATCCGTCGACCGTACTGAACAGGTCCTGTTCGTCGACAACGTTGGGCAGTTTCACGTCGAGCCACTTGCTGCACGACGGCAATAGGAACACCAGAGTGCTTAATAACGCTACTTTTATTTTCATTTTCATGGTAGTAATGCTTAGAATGTGATAGTGGCTCCGAGCCTGAATGTCGACGCGAACGGATAGAGTGTACCCCGCTCCATTTTAATCGTGGATATACGGAACAGGTCGGTGGTGGAGAATGTGAACTTCAGGCGTTCGATGAAGGTTTTCCTCAACGTCAGCTGTGGTACTTCGTATGACAGGGACAGCGAGGACAAGGTGAAAAAGTTATTGTCCTGTACCAGCCTGCTGGTCTGGAAGAGTTGCGACACATCGTCGATCCGTCGGAACATGGCGATGTCGCCGGGCTCTTTCCAGCGGTCGGTCAGCACTCGCCTGTCGGCGTTGTATTTGGGGTTGACCGGTTCGTTGTTAGCGCTTGGCGTGGTGTTGGTGACGGTTCCTTCCACCTTTGTCGCTAGCGTGGAGTTGTAGGCCACCGCCCCGTATTCGTATTGGAACACCATGTTCAGGTCGAATCCCTTGTACCTCAGATTGGTTTGGACGTTCCCCTGAACTTTGGGGTTGGTGTCGCCGATATAGACTTTGTCGTTGGCGTCGTATTCGAACACCAGATCGCCGTTGCGCTTAACGTATATCTCGTTGCCCGTGGCGGGGTCGATCCCGTATGAACGTACGACCATCAACGAACTCTGGGAGCGCCCCACCTGATAGGTGCGAAGGGGTGTATCCCCCGTTACGTTGTCAAGTTCATTGGCCTGGGCGTTCATCGCTTCGAGGGCGTTCGAAAGGCTGGTGATCTTATTGCGGTTTCCGGCTGCGCCGAGCGTTACGCTCCATGCAAGACCCTGCTCGGGTATTCTGACCATGTTCAACCTCAACCGCGCGTTCATACCGATATTCCGCAGCGACCCCATGTTCTCCTTGTACGACGAGAAGCCGGTCGAGGGCGCCACGTCGATGTCCAGCAACAGGTTTTGCGTCTTCTCGACATAGAAATCATAGTTGAAAACTATGAAATTGTTCAGCAGGGCCAGGTCGATACCCACATTGTATTTACGTGTGCTCTGCCACTTCAGCCCGGGGTTTCCGTATTTCGAGGGCTGTGCCCCGATGTATCCATTGTATTCGTAATCGGCATCGTACTTATACTGGGTAATTGCCTGATCGGCGGCAAAGTTTACGGTACCGACATCTCCGACCGACCCTCTGACCTTCATTGTGCCGTCGATGTTCCACCACGCCTCGCGGTCGACGTTCCAGGCGAATCCCACCGACCAGAACGGAGCGAAACGCGAATCACGCCCGAAACGGCTTGAACCGTCCATACGTAGCGAAGCGTCGATGAAATACCGGTTGTCGTATCCGATGTTCAGGTTCGACAGGAACCCGATCAGGCGCGACTTGTCATACAAACCCTCGGGCTTGCTGTCCTTCTTGAATTGCAGCGCGTACTCCGGAAGATTCAGCTTGTCGCTTATGAACCCTGTGACGGTGTAGCCGTTGCCTTGCGAGTTCGAGGTCATGACCTCCATACCGACACCGACGCTCAACGAGAACTTGCCGGCAAAATAATTGTTGTACTGGGCCGTGACGTTGCCTTCGAAATCGAATGCTTTCGAATCGAAGGTGGTGTATTCCCCTCTCTCCGCATCTTCCTTACCGTCGAACTTGGTCGAGCGGGGAGACATGAACAATTCCTCCTGATCGAGTTTGTATGTTATCGCGCCGCGTCCCCTGATCATAAAGCGCTCTGAGGGACGCCAGTCTATTTGCAGGTTGTCCCTGATCTCGGTATACTCCGTCCGGTCGTAGTTCGGCAGCCCGGCGTCGATCAGCGGATTGGCTATTTCGTTGTTGTCTCCATACCGGCGGATCATTTCGCCTGTCACCGGATCGTAAATGCGTTCATAGGGGTTAAGTCTGGCGTAATCCCTGAACGTTCCGTATGGCGATTCCGACGCGTCGACGTTGTCCACCGAAATATCGTTGATCACACGAAGCTTGTCGCTGATATTGTACCTGAAATTGAAGTTGGCCCCGATCTTTTCGCGGTCGGAACCTTTCATGACACCTTTGTCGTTGTCGTAATTCAAACTGATGCCATACCTGAAGGAGCGGTCGCCGCCTTCGATGAATGCGCTGTACCGCTGATTGAGAGATGTCCTCAAAGGGCGCGACAGCCAGTAGGTATCCACTCCGCGCGCAACCTCTTTCAGCTTCTCGTTATACTTGAAGTCCATTTCCTCCTGCGTTCCGCCTCCCATCCATACTGCGTTATATCTGCCGGCGGCTTTCTCATACGCGAGTTTCTCGACGGCGTTCATCAGGTTGTATTGGCGCAGGTCGGGGAACGACAGGTCGTAGTTCGCCGTGAAATGTGTCCTGAGCTCTCCCTCCTTCGGGGGGACTGTCTGGACCAGAACCACACCGTTCGCCCCGCGCGAACCGTAAAGAGCCGTCGCCGAAGCGTCTTTCAGTATTTCGATCGATTCGATGCGGTTCATGTCGAGGTCATAGACCCGTGTGGCCGTGACTTCGATACCGTCGAGGATCCACAGCGGGCTGTTGGGGTTGCTTTGCGAGTCATCGGCGGAGGTACGCAGGTCGAAACTGTTTTCACCGCGCACGACGAGTTCCGGTATTTTGTTGGGGTCGCTTCCGTATTCATTGTTGGGGAGCATGCGCACCGACGGGTCGAGAACCGAAAGGGCGTTCATCAGGTTGAGCGACCCCACCTGGCGCAGTTCTTCGCCGCTCATAACGATCCCGGCGCCTGTGACACTCTGCTTTGTCCTTTGGAAATAGCCCTGTACGACCACCTCTTCCACCTCCATCGCATTCTCCTGCATCACGATGTTCAGAGGGGCGAACGAAGTGACCGGGACCTCCTGAGTCATGTATCCGATGAAGCTGAGTTGCAAAACCGGGGCGGCATCCAGATCGACCGGTGCAGGAAGGGTGAAACTGCCGTCGGCGCCCGTGGGGGTACCGTTATTCGTACCTTTCACCACCACGGCCACTCCCGTCATCGGGTTTCCGGCGGCATCCATGACCGTACCCGTGACCGTACCCGTCCGCGCGTTCTGCTGCTGCGACGTGTTGTTGTTGCGGCTGATCACCACCACATTGCCGTGGATCGTATATGTCAATCCCTGCTCTGGCAGTAGCCGGGCGATGATCTCCTCGATCGTGGCGCCTTCCATCGACAGGCTTACGGCGGTCTCGGGGATCAGGTCCTTTTGGAAAAAGAACTGGTATCCCGTCTTGGCCTTCAGATCGTTGAAAATCGAAACCAGCGATTCGTGCCGGTAGGAAACATCCACCTTTTTTTCCTGCGAGAACGAAGGCGCCGCCGCGAGCGACCCGACGGAACACGCCAAAAGTACAAGTTTCAATTTCATAATGAAGAGGGTTCTTCTCCATTTCCCGGATGGAAAATGGTCGTAGTTTAAATTTTTCATATATTTGTAGTTGAGGTTATTGTCCGCCTGCACTCTGCAAGCGGATGGTAAGTCGGGCACGGGAGACGGGCAAGGTCTTTCGTGCCTTTTTTATATAGAGCTATTTACTTCTGATCGTCACCACTTTGCCGTCGAGTTCAGCGTGTGCGGCCTCGGATGCGTTTATCATCCCGAGCACCGTCTCAAAGTCGTAATCCACGGGTATGCTCCCCGTCATGACGGTACCGGCCGTCCCGGGATCTTCGAACACATACTCGAAATCGTACCACCTCGACAGCTTGTCGAACACCATGCCCAGCGTGTTGTCGTCGAACATGAATATCCGCTCGCGCCACGATGCGACCGCCGCTGCATCGACCTCCGCGACGGCATAACCATCGCCCGACAGGCGCGCCTGCTGCCCCGGGCGGAGGACTGTGGCGGCATCCACGTTGTGGGCCTTGACCGATACGCTACCCTCGACGAGGGTGGTCAGTACCAACCCTGCGCCGGGATAGGCATAAACGTTGAACCTGGTGCCCAGAACGTTAATTGTCTGCTCTTCGGTCTCGACCAGGAACGGCCTTTCCGCATCGGGCGACACCTCGAAATATGCCTCGCCTTCGAGCCACACCCTGCGTTCGCCTTGCGGGAAACGGGCCGGGAAGCGCAGTTTCGAATTGGCGTTCAGCCACACGCTTGTCCCGTCCGTAAGGCGGAGGTTGAACAGATCGCCACGGGGAATGTTTATCGTATTCATTTCGACATCGACGCTCTGCGCATCCTCTCCCGACGACTGCAGAGCCTCGGAGACGAGCATTCCGTCCTCCATGGCGAGCGTCACGTGGTCGAGCTCGGCTACGCGGCTATTCCCCGCCGCCCTGTCCAACACCACCCGCGACCCGTCAGGTAGGGTGAGCACAACGTCGTCCGACGCCCTGACCACGGCAAGCTCGTCCTCCTTTCCGATCCGCTCCATGAAATACCATCCTCCAAGGGCCAACACAGTGATCGCGGCTGCTACTGTCGAAACCGCGGCGATGCGCCTTAACACTCCGCGCCGCGCCACCCTGCTGCGGAACAGCGACGCCTCGCGGCGCGCTTCGGGACGCCTGAACCGATCGACCCCGCGGCTGATCTCCCCGGCGTCGGACAGTTTTGCGACGAGGGATTCGTACTCCGGGGCCTTCAACTCCTCCTCCAGTGCGTCGCGATCACATTCCCTGCCTTCCATGATGTCTACTATCCGCCGCGCGGCATCGACACCCCTGCTGTAATATTCGTTATTTTTTGTCATAGTTTTCCGGCCGTTTATCATTAAGACGTACAACTCCGATTTTTTTATTATCCTTCCGAAAAAAAATTACCTTTGTAATAAATTACGTTTCGGATGCTTATTTCAGACCTGTCGTTGGAGAGGATCAATGCTCGCAACGCCGACGAGTTCAGCCGTCTGTATGAGGCGCTGTACGACGATATGTACAACTTCGCCTTCCGCGTATATTCCGGAACGCCGGTCGAGGCGAAGGATGTGATAAACGATATTTTCATGCGCACCTGGGGCAACTCGAAGATCCGTTTCCAGACGCTCGATTCGGTGAAATCTTATTTCATCATCTCCATAAAGAACGCCTACAACGATTACATACGCCATAACGACCGCGCCGAGCGGTACCGGAAAACGATGCTGTCCGAGGGGTCGTTCGCGGCGCAGGTCGCCGAGACCGAAGTTTTCTCGCTCCTCTCCCACGCCATGTCGCTGCTGCCCGAACAGTGCGCGCGGGTTTTCGGGCTGTGGGTGACAGGCTGGTCGGTAAGGGAGATCGCCGGGCATCTCGACAAGGCGGAAAGCACGGTTTACCTTCAGAAGCAGCGGGCGATAGATATACTGAAGGACAAGCTCGGCGACAAGGCACTGCTGTTGCTTCTGAGCATCAGGCTACATTGAGGCGTGTGTGTTTGTGAAAAAATGATTACATTGCGGGGCTGTACCGTCAAAATAGTATGACAATGAACAGGGATGCGCTTTTCCCGGGATCTTTCGACCCGTTCACCATGGGGCACAAGTCTATCGTCGACCAGGGGCTGCGGCTTTTCGACCGGATCATCGTGGGCGTGGGAGCTAACTGCGACAAACGGGGGCTGCTCACGACCGAGAACCGCGTGAGGCTGATAAACGATATATATAAAGGCAATCCGCGTGTGGTGGCAATGCCATATGATGGGCTGACGGGCGACTTCTGCCGCACGCTGGGGCTTTCGTTCCTGCTTAGAGGGATGCGCAATACGGTCGATTATGAGTACGAGCGTGGGATAATGCTCATAAACCAGAAGATCTATCCCGAGATCACCACCGTGCTGCTCTTCACTCCGCCCGAATATGTGGCCGTGTCGTCGAGCTCGATACGCGAACTGGTGAGTTTCGGGCACGATCCGGTGGAACTGATGCCCGATAATGTAGATATTAAAAACTATCTGTAATGGAATTTACTGCCGAAATGATCGCCGGCTTCCTGGGCGGTAACGTCGTGGGAGACAAAAATGCCAAAGTGTCGGCTTTTGCGAAGATCGAGGAGGGCACCGAGGGTGCGCTCTCGTTCCTGTCGAACCCGAAATATGAACCCCACCTCTACACCACAGACTCGTCGATAGTGATAGTCAACCGCTCGCTGGAGCCGCGGATGGAGGTCAAGGCGACGATGATCCGCGTCGACGACGCATACGGTAGTTTTGCAAAGTTGTTGGAACTCTATGTGGCCAACAAACCGCGGAAGAAGGGGATAAGCCCGCTGGCGTCGATCCACGAAACGGTCCGGCTCGGCAAGGATTGCTATGTCGGGCAGTTCACGGTGATCGAGGAAGACGTCGTGGTGGGCGACAACTGCCTGATATACCCTCAGGTCTATATTGGCGACCGTGTGAGGATCGGGAACAACGTGACGATCTTTCCGGGCGTAACAATCTACGAGGATTGCGTGATCGGGAACGACATTGCGATACACTCCGGGTCGGTGATCGGTGCCGACGGTTTCGGCTGGGCGCCGCTGGCAGACGGGACTTACGAGAAGATCCCGCAGATCGGGAACGTGGTACTCGAAGAAGGCGTGGACGTGGGTGCGAACACCTGTATCGACCGCGCGACGATGGGTTCGACGGTGGTGAAGAAAGGGGTTAAACTCGACAACCTCATACAGATAGCGCACAACGCCTCGATCGGCGAGAACACGGTGATTGCTGCCCAGACCGGTGTAGCTGGCTCGGCGAAAGTGGGGCGGAACTGCGTATTCGCAGGACAGGTGGGTATCGTAGGTCACGTCACGGTGGGCGATCGCGTGACGATCGGCTCGAAGTCTGGCGCTTCGCGAAATGTAGGCAACGACGAATCGTACCTCGGTTTTCCGCCAGTCCAGGCCAAGAAGTACCACAGAGCGAATGCCGTGTTCCGCAACCTGGCCACGCTCGACGCGGATGTGTATCAGTTGAAAAAACAGATGGCAAATTTGCTGGATTCCCAAAAATAGTTTTATATTTGCACTGCGGTTCGCGGATTTACCCGCGGTGCCGCAGTCATAAGAGCCATTAGCTCAGTTGGTTCAGAGCATTACCTTGACAGGGTAGGGGTCGCAGGTTCGAATCCTGCATGGCTCACAAAAGTGATAATCAGTTACTTAGCCCGGTAAATACCGGGCTTTTTTATGGCTAAAATCGGGTTATTTACCGCAAAAAGTGGTATATTTTTGCGCATAAAGGTACATTTGCAGTTAAAATGTAGTTAAAATATGTTGACATCTTCTTTCTACCTCGACCAATTACATCCGCGTAAAGATGGAATGCTATGCCTGAGAGCGAAAATATATCGCGGCCGGCAAGATTATACCTATATTTCGTTGAAAATCTATGTACTACCTATGCAATGGGATGGCAAAAAGATAGTAAACAGTATAACGGCATCTATTGATAATGCCCGCCTAAACAATTATCGCGTAGCCATTGGTAGGGTTCTATTGGATATTGATGAAAACAACGAAAGTCCCTCAATGCCTGAGATACGTCGGCGCATACAGATTGCTCTGGGTCAGAAACAGAAGAAGCCGACTACATTTTGCGAATATACTGAAGCGTATGCAGCTAAAGTACCTCAACGCGGCACGCGCAACAATTTTTATATTATGCTGAAGAATGTTCGAGAATACGATCCAGTAGATCGTCGTTTCTCGGAAATAACGGCCGGTTGGTTACGCGGCTTCGAGACATATTGCAAGCATAAGAGCTTAGCTATAAATACTATCTTCACTCGCATGCGTGATATCCGCACTATCTACAATCGTGCGATCGACGATGGAGTAGCTCAACTCAATGATTACCCCTTTCGTCGGTTCCGAATCCGCCAAGAAGCTACGCGCAAACGGTCGCTAACAATTGAGCAATTACAAACGCTTCGGGATTATCCATGTACAGAATCACAGGCACAATACCGCGATATCTTCATGCTGATATTCTATCTACGGGGGATCAATATCGGCGACCTCTTCCGACTAAAGAATATCGAGAACGGCTATATTTACTACACCCGCTCAAAAACTCGCAAACAATATGCCGTCAAGGTCGAGCCGGAAGCTATCGAAATCATTGAGCGTTATCGCGGGCGAGATTATCTACTGGCGGCGGCCGACAGATACCAAAATTATGAAGATTTTACACGGCGGATCAATCGGGCATTACAGTCGATCGGGGCGCCGGAAATGAAAAAGCTGAATTCATCGAAGCCCGGCCCGGCACCCATAGATGCAAGAAACGGCCTATTTCCGGCGCTTACGACCTATTGGGCACGCCATACCTGGGCTACTGTAGCCGCATCGTTAGACGTGCCCAAAGAGACCATAGCGGCGGGCCTGGGCCATGACATTGGAAACACCATAACCTCAATTTACATAAACTTCGACCAGAAGAAAGTGGATGATGCTAATAGGCGTATTATTGATGCCATCAAGTAGAAAGGATTACTGATTCATGCTTTCCCGTATGAGATAAAGTATTTCAGTATACCCGCACAAGTCGACGAGATTGTCGCGATTATGGTTGTGTCGCTCACGTGAAAGTTTGGTAGCGATATGGACTATGCAGCATACATCTGGCGGCACCTCAACGCCGCTTATGGCTGACACTATCCGTGAGATATTCTTAAAATTCTCTACTGCATCTCCATAGTCAGCCATTCGGCTGCCTGATCTTATATCGGCCGCCTCGGCCAGTATCGACTTATCTTTCATTGTTATTCGATTTTTAGCGTCCGATTGTATGTGATTCGGGAATATGGACTTGAGGGAATTATCTCCTGCCGAAGCTCCTTTATACCCCAGCGGAAAAACAGGAACTGCCGCGGTACGCGGTGAATTACCTGAAACAACGTGTCGCGTGTCTCGATGTCGCCATAGAACTGGCCATCGGCGATCACTCCATTGAAAGTAATATGTGGATCTGCAAATCTTGCTGATTGAGCCTCAACGGCCCGTGTCGAATCACCCTGCATGATGATAATTGTAGTATCCCTCAACTGTGCCTGCAACTGATAGCTGCTCTCAAGCGCCGTTTGTGAGATGTTCTCTACGCGCTTCAGTTTAATCCCCATATCCCGAACCATGCCGGACAATTCACCGAAATAGGTATCGAACTCATTTACCTTCATTGTAAGCAACTGCACGCTGGCGGCATTCAGGCTATCGCGAAACTTATATCTCTCGATGTCTGACAATAGTGCACGTTGGTTCCCGTCAAGCCTCCTACGTTCACCCTGCACATAGTCGCATTGCCTAATTGACAGTAGCAGCGCTACCACCAGTACGGCAATAATTCCATATGTGTACAAGTTCTTCATTTTATGCTATGAATAAATAGATTCCATCCTGCCTCAACCTCGGTCATCACCGCAGGAACGCCATTCTCAACCCGTGACATAGCCGCCACTATCGGCATCATCACATCACGGTTAGTCGTAGTGATCCGCGCTGTCGGCGCCACTCCTGCCCACTTCGCAACTGCATCCACGTAATTATCCGTATGATTTTCGACAGGCGGCGCATAGCGGTTGATCATCTGCTCGATCGTGTTAAGCGAATACTTCTTTTGATAAGTATACAGCAGCATGAACATGGCCCGGTAGCCGTATGCCATGCTCTCGAACTGCTTGAACGCCCTGTCTTGTGACGGCACAACCTCGCCCAGGTATGGCGTGCCCGACCTCCGGATATTGCCCGGATTATTGTTCCTCAATCCTCGGCTCATTTTCTCCCTGTATTTTATTAATATCTGTATCAAGTGCGTCCCCGACTTTCTTTTTCATGAACTTTTTCAGCCACCCGAATATCGGATGCCGTGATATCTCTGCGGCATTTTCGAGATAACTCCAAAACTCGACGCCGCAGACAAATCCCGTAAATAGATGTGCAAGTTTAAAATCAACAAACGTCAAGATGTAGTTCTCTATCATCCAAGACAGGACTATACCGCCCAGAACAAAGAATAGTTTATAAACTGTTCTCCATGCTTTCTCACTCTCGAAGCCCCATTCTTTAAGGCAACGCATACGTTTTGCCCGCGCTCGGCTTGCCCATACTCCTGTCGCAAAATCAATGCAGACAAATATGAGAGCGCAGATCAATAGCGCATGGATGTCGCTAAGCCATCCGATTATCGCAGCAACACCGCCCGATATCCAGCGAAAAAGATTGTCCATTACTTTTTCAGTTTTAAATAGAAGTCGCATGGCCTTTTGCCGAATGTTATAACCTCAACGCCACCAAGCTTATTTGCTTGATTTTCCGGCCAACGTCGATAATAATTAGCCCCGCTGCGGATATTGAGTCCGGAAGGAATTCCGATCACGATAAAGTAGAGCCATCCCCACCATAGCGACTGCCGGGAGTGGCCATACTCATGAGCTATGATCGGCTCGTCCCAGGTAGGATTGTCGTGGAAAATGTAATTTCCGAGGCATACTCCCTCGTCATTTATCTTAGGCATGAGCGGATGATAGTAGACCTTTCGACCTTTGTACTCTCCTAAATAGCGTTCTTTTCGGCATACTAAGATTAATATCCACGCAACAAGATGCTGCGGGAATTGCCAAATGTGTTTGAGGAATGTTTTCATAATTTCTGTTTTTAGTCCTTATCCATTTGCGGCCAACAGTACCTGCATCCATTGTAACCTCTGAGCTTCACGAGCAGCCACGCCCATAGCCACGTGCAGTAAATGGCATTGCCCTTACTCAGATTCATGAGCGAACATGCCGGTTGTGCGAATCCGATGCGATGGATCTCTTTTGTCCTGCGGTTGGCGATATACCGCCTCAACCATTTCTGTTTGATCTTCATATTATGCTGTTTGTAGTAGTGGATAATAGGTTATATCCCCGATTCCATTCGAAGTGATCCTATCGCCTGCTTTGACCCAAATACGGGCACTGTCGCCGTCGATATTGAGCAATTCCAGCACAACGGTACTTCCAGCTAAAGCAGCGGCCACATCGTTTATTTTGATGTATTCGGGGTTTAGCAAGTCAATTAGTCCGGCATCTGAGAAAATAATTGCTACGTCTGCCGGGACGGTCCATCCGCCAAGCAGAGGACTGGTAAGGTTTATTCCGCCTATTTCGAGGCCGAGAGCTCCGATCAGCGGCGGTGTATGCAGAACCGTCGGCTTCGACATGTCTAACTGCTTCTCCGGTGGCGGCAGTGCCTCGTCTGTTTCGAGTGCGGTGATTCGACGTTGGTTGTCGACCATAAGTTGTTGCATCGACCACAGCGTTGTTTTATACTCCTGTAAGGCTCTCCAGTAGCCTTTATCGTTTTCGATGTGATCGGCAAGAAGTTTGAATATCAGAGCAAGACTAACATACGGGACAATACCCGTTGGGAACGTGTACGTAAGTGTTGCAAGTGATCCGTCAGGATTTATGTAGGCGATCGCCTCGGCGTCGGCAACATAGACTACATCTCCGGGCTTTATTACCTCGTCCTGTATGGCTGTCTGAAATTTTGCGGTTGTTGCATAGCTCGGAATCGGCTGTGCGTTATCCCCAGCCCATGCGAAACTCTTTACCTTACCATCACGGCCAACCATTTGCATCTCGCCCTTATCGGCATTAAAAACCATGTCGCCGTATTCTCCGACTATCCTGTCTGCTGTCGTTATATTTTTCTTTGCCATTATCTTAAGAATTAGGATCAACAACTTCTGTCCAATTTGCAAATTTAGAACCTTGGGGATCTTCCCACTTAGCTTTAAACTTGTCGATAACATCCTGAGTGTGACCTATAATAGTGCCTGTATTAGGCCATCCCTGAAAACTTTGCTCGGAAAATAATATGGTATCAAGAGAGGCGTCAAACCCTTTTATATTAATAACAACATTAGAGGGGGCACTCGGCATCATAACAAAGAAAGCATATAAGTCAAGATTGATTAGGGATGTAGGAAGCTCTAAATATTGCAAATTAAAGTCCCCTGTGGTAAGCATTATGGAATCACCAATTGTAGTAACTTTACTTGGTATTACAAGTTCCTTAAGAGCAGTTGAAACTAATACTTGGTTTCCAATGGTTATGACATTTCGTGGAAGAGTTACAAGTGTAAGATAACTCCATCCTTCCCATGATCTATTGGGTACATCAGTTATATCATCATAATCTGTACCGTAGTGTATTTCGGCAATCATCGAACCGCCGATATAATTACCATCAATTAGTTGTATTTCACCACCCCTGGCCGTATTAAAGAATAGATTACTTTCCGTATAAGGAAGATCACGAGCAAACTCATAAGCTATACCATCTCGGTCAACTACGTATGATTTGGTAACAGCTTGAGTAATTCCTACTTCATAAAATACATTAAGATCTTGGATTTCTTTATCGAAGGTAAGCGTAGTAGGTGCTTGGTCTGTGGCTTGTGTTACTACACATTCATACAAGCCAGCTGCACCATTTTCATCCTCTCCGGGGTGAATAATAGGCTTTAGGGCATTCAATGAACCCATGTCGCCCGGAGCAGTTAACACAAGCTGCTGCCCCGAAAGATTATGCCCTCGAATCTTTATGAAAGATCGGCCATCATGTCTGTCCGTTTTCTCAATGAGCAATGATGGTACTTCAATATTAGCAATAAATAGGTGTGTCACATCAGTCTTTGGCAATGTAGGGGCAGGTGGGATGTCATCCTCCGTCAGAACCCGCTTGATGATCGTCTGCCCCAGGTTCTCCGGGTCAGGCATCTCTACGTTCAGTGGCTCTGACGTCGGAATAGTTGCCGCTTTATCAATCGCAAATTTCTCCTGCCGTTCTCGGGCCACCTGATCCGCACCTATAGCAAAGTTACCGTTGACGTTGGGATTTACTGCCAAATCGCCCGAATGCTCCGAGTCGGTTTCCCGTATGGGTACCGCTCCGGGAGTGGCCGTTTGAGAATAACCCAATGTTACCTGACCGCTTCCTGCGTCAGTTGCGTACAGCCTGCTCGCTGCGTTAGTTTTGTCGACCTTGCCGTCAAACTTATCATCGACTTGCCTACGGTTGTAGTAGTCTGTCAAATCGACCTTGCCCGTTTCGAGGGGCTGGATGCCAGTGCCGTCCCACCAGTAATCGGGAACGTCGACCTCATTTATTAGCAAGTGCCAACCCGGTACGAGGTCGGCAGGGGTTTTACCATCCGGCCGTTGATACGTACCAGCCAGCCAGTCGGTTAACTGTTGCTTTGTATCGAACACCAACGCCGCCGTCGCCCCTTTCGCGATTGCCTCAACTCCATCAACACGATCGTCAAGGTCGGACACGCTCTGCGCCGTGGCATATCCTTTAGCCTCTAATTCGGCCTCTGTGACGTATTCCGGCGGGATCTCGGTAATGAATCCCGAGTCATTCTCCAGGTCGCTCGTTTTGGTAGGAATTTCGCTCGACAGGGCACGGTCATCTAACGCCTCCCTCAGCCCAGATATAGCCTCGATCGGGTGCTGATCCGTGGCCGAACGGGATTCTGGGGTTAGTTCGCGGTGGTCATCGGTGCCTCCTCCAGCAGATGCTATGGATATTTCCATTGAAAGCGCGAGTTCTGGCAATTCTATGCCTGGACACATAGATTCTCCTCCTCCACGACTACCGACTGGAGTGAGAGCGAACGGATAGCCCCCGAATGTACGAAGGCTGCCATCGACCGTATATTGCACGACTAATTTATACAGTCCCGACATACGCTGATCTTCGCCGCGTACAGAAAATCGGATCACGCCGCCCTCGATACGGATATTCGTCGCAGGCATAGATTTAAACTTCGAGCACGCTAAGCGAAGCGATACTTGAAGATCTGTTGCCCGAGTTAAATCTGCATATTCGCCGTTAATTACTGGACGGACTATGATGTTGTCCATAGTGTTGCCCTTCGGCCACATTATGACCTCTATCTCCCGTCCGTCTGCTATATATTTACGAGTATCCATTTAGTTAACTATGTCAAAGAATCATAATCGACAAGGCCCTCATCCCATGCTTCTAACATTGGGAACTTCGTTTTAAATATCGCTATCGCTTCATGCGATGGCCCGAGAATGATTCCTGGAGCAATAGGCGTTGGCGTTCCGTCTCGGTTGCTTGTGAAGTTCTCATAAGGAGTAGTACTTACTTGGGTCTGAGACCAATCTAAAGTGCCAATATCGACAATCTTAAGGTTAGGACAATTGCTGCAAAGGCCGCCGACTACCATAGTGAATGGCGCACCCGTCTTACTCCTAAAGCATATACGCTCTAACAAAAGCGCGCTTCTTAAACATTCTTGAGGTATACCGCTACCGCCGAGAATAGGACTTATGTTCGCAAACCGAAGATTCGTGAAGTGGCGCAAAAATCCTGACTCATTGGGGCTCGCTGCTGATTGATATGAGACATCGAATGCAACCTCAACAACTGAAGAGAAGGGCATATTAGTTCCATTAACTGTAAGAGACCCCCACTTGTCGTAAAATGCATCTACTCCGGTGTTCGATGAATCAAACGGGACAATCAGTCCGTCGGCGCCTCGAACCCATCCGGTGCCCGATGCGAGCAGTGATGCGCCACGCCTATGATCGTTGTTAGTGATCGTCGGTGTAACATCTACTCCTTCCGTCTCTGAAACATACGCCCGAAAGTCATTTAGCCGTTGGATGCGTAGACTATCTCCAAGCTGTGCCCATTCTGTCGCCGTAATCGACTGGTGGCCGCCAAAAGCATCCAGAAGATTATACGTCTTAGGATAGCTTGCTTCAGGCGCTCCGGCTGTTGTTTTCTTCACAACAAGCGTATATGCGACGTCATTAAAGGTTGGTTGCCATGCCATATTATCTATTTTTAGTTTGTTATTATTTCTTGCCAGTCAGACAGTTTACCTTGAACTGCATTTTTAAATGCGGTTATTATTGCTTGTGAGTTGCCATATAGCTTGCAGTCTGATCTATTAGGCACTCCAGACGCTAAATTAGCCGTACTCGATATCCGGCCTGTAAAATCAATATTGCCTAAATTTATTTCGACTAACACACTACAACCCCTTAAAAAATCAGCTCCGTATGATACATTTACTAATCCTGAAAAATCAATACGGCTCGCAAATGCATAATTCCTAAATGCGTTTTGTATGAAAGATACATTGTATGCTTGAGCATTATCGCCAAATACTATTTCTCCAATTTGCGATTTGGCTACTGATTGCCCGGTAATCAATACTGACGAAGCAGAAGATCCAGATGTAAATATGTCTGTGAGCATCGTATTATCGGGCGTAAATTCATATTTCTGCCCGTCAGAGCGCCTAATATAATAGCTTATTCCTGATTCAGATATCTTCTCCTGAATAGGAGTATATTCATCATAATAGCATTCAACCTTAACATCTTCGGCTATGAATTCCTGAATAGGCGTAAATTCATCCCAATATGCCGAAATTACCGCGGACGGTGCAATATCCTCCTGGATCGGAGTATACTGATCCCAATATGAACTAATTTCAGATGCAATTTGCTCATTGATCGGCGTGTATTGGTCCCAATATGCAGTAATAACTGTCTCACTTGATATGAATTCCTGAATAGGCGTATATGCATCCCAATAAGATTCTACCTTAACGCCATTATTGCCAGACGCTTCGTCATATACCTCTATATCGATCTTCCACACGAACAATGGACTATCCGTTGAAAGTATAGTTTTCTGCGGAGTAGAACCTTCGCTTCTCACAACGAGGAAATTATCCATCTGTATCTGCGAGCAACTGAAGATATAGTTCAGTTTCCGGGCAACCCAGTTAGGCACACCCTGCCCGAGACCCACAGTCAACGTATGTACTTCATATGGCAATGCCGACAGTTGGGTCAGACTATATTGCTGATCGCGAAAGTCTTCGTTAGATACCTCGAAATTGACGTCTGAAGGCAAAACTATTCCCTCAACACGGAACGAGAAAGGCCCGTAGATCGTATCGAAGTCATCCTGATAGTTATCATACTGGAGTAGGATACTGTTCGGGAAACTCTCGACTATACAGAACTTCGAAGTATGTGTAGTAATCGATGATTGGCGTATCTCAATAGTATATTGACCGAGATCAGATATCCTCAACTTAAATTGCCTTATGCTGTAATTATCATAGATCGATAACTGAGCATGATTTACGATCTGTAAACCGCCAAATTCATCTAACAGGACGATGGCTATCGAATTGACAGCACTGCGGTCGCATGTAAATTGAACTTTGATCTCATCAGTAGGCAAGAACCGCTGCCGGTAGCATATATCATCATTCGCAACCGTTTTCCAGTCTGTCCGAAAGTTCAATGCACTTAGCTCCGATATCCTGAACATACACATACGTTTATGTACAAAAATAGGTAGGGGATCAACGCGAATTAACGAGGTCGGAAAATAAAAAAGCCCCCTTTCGGAGGCTTGATTGAGTGTAATAGACATCGGCCGAGAATTCCCAGCCGGGCCCGCGTGGCTCTATGCTGTCTTTAGACCATCATAGAAAGTTTCCGCAATGATCTCGTGTCCGGCAATGCGCCCTATTTGCTCAGACGCATGGCATATATTATTCGTTATCTCCCAGCACTCTTTATCTATGCAGTCCTCATAATCTTCGTGGTTCTCGCGATAGTCGACGATAGCATTGTGTATCTCCCTCAACTTCGTCAAGCATTCGAGCAGGACCAGGGAGGTCGGTGATTTTATAGTTATCATGGCTATTCGTTTTTAAATAGTTTGTGAATGAATTCTCTACCCGCCTCCGTCCATACGGTTTGGAGTGAGGTGCCCGTCGACCCGTCGTTACGCATAAATGTGTACGTGCGGGTCTTGCAGTATCCCCGGTTCTGGTACTTGGCCGTCAGCAACCATTGGCCGCCCTGGTTGTACTGCACGCCATTGTCGCGGAGCTTAAGGTTCAGCGTCACGGCACTCATCCCGAGCTCCTTTGCAATGCGGTTGATGTTGTACACGTTCTTGCTCGCCAATACATCGTCGTAATACTGCGTCTTGGGGGCGGCCTTTTCGAGTTCCTGCTGCTGGAGGTCGTTTTGCTCTGCGAGGATGGACGCCTGCTCGGCAAGCCGGGCTTTCTCCTCCTCTGTGCGTTTGAGCGTCTCCTGCGCGACGATCAGGGCGCGGGCCATGATCTGCTCGGGGGTTTCGTTCGCTTGGGCTATCATGTAGCCGCCGGTCTTACGCAGGGCCGGGAGTACCTCGGACGTCACCCACTTCTGCATGGGCTTCGCCTTTGGACTGTCGGAGCGTAGGATGACGGTGTACATGCCGGGCTCGGTGACGAAGGTCATGTTTTGGATGCCGCTCTCTGTGGGGGTGTCCATCTGGCGGACATCCCCATTATCAAGGCGTGTTTTAACATTGCGGGCGTTGGAAATCGCAAGGCTCTTACATACATCAGCAAGACAGAACAGCGGATCGCCTGCGTCGGTGACGGCAGTCCGGATCTGGCCGAACTGCTCATTCTGGAATACCTGAATCTGGGCATTCTCAGAATTAGTTTGTAAATCAGTTTTCATAATTGGTTTTAGCATTAGGCAAAACATAAAAAGGATTTCACGCTTTCCCGCTGCTTAGCACCAATTTAGGCTTGCCGAAGCATTAACTTTCGGCGCGGGGGTCGTGAAACCCTAAAATTAAGTCATGATCAAGTGGGCATAAAAAATCCCGCCGGATTCGGCAGGTCAATTATCCCTGCCTAAATTGGTATTACTAAGCACTACAAAAGTATAAAAAAGTTTGATACTTCCAAAATATCCCGTAAGTTTGTTGCATTAATGTATAAAATCTTGTGGATAAAAGGTTATTATCGAAAAGATGGAACTTATGTAAAACCTCATACTCGACGTGCGCCTAAAAGACGATAAATATGAAAAATTTTACGCTTACATTTATTACCATATTGGTCATAAGCCTATCTGCCTGTTTCAAAGAGAAAGAATATTGTTGGAATTTCACAACACGCGAAATTTCGATCATTGGTGGGCATAACATTCCGGACGTTATTTCAACTATTAGCAAATGTGGTCTCACAGACACAGAGGCTGAAGCATTTAGAAAAAGCTTGGAGAAGGAAATAAAATTAGTCGGAGGTGGCCGAATAATAACGTTTGCAACAAAGGAAAAGCAATAATAAAGCCCCTCGTTTTGAGGGACTTATTGTTAATCCATAAAATACTAAACGAAATATAACCATGAAAAACCTACTCCTACTTTCGGTCGCGGTTATCGTTCTTACTGGGTGTAGTAAGGACAATAGCGATATACAAAGTCTGTCACATGAGCAGCAAGAAGAAATTAATGCTCTTCTTATAGGAACTTGGTCAGATTAAAACTATGCGCACACAATAGAGAGTTTAGAGGGATACTATCCTATAATAGGATTTACTAAAGATTTCAAATTTATGGAGGCGTGGATGAATCAAGATACTGGTGATATCTGGTTTAGCCCTTGGCACATGTTTGATTATTCTATCAGCAAGTATGGCAAAGATGAATATATTATATCTTTTGATCACTTTCGGATGACTAAACCGACTACATCCACTAAAGTATTAAAAATAAAAAAAGGGGATAACATAACATTATCCCCTATGTATGCGGATGATCCGGATTACAATCTTTTTCGCATTAATCCATCACCGCCCAAAGCCCCCAAGCCTCCTGCTTCTCCTGTCCGTGGTTCTTGCTAATATCCGAGATAAAACCTCGATACATCTTACCGCGATGGGGAATGTAGACAAGCCCATTCCATACGTCCGATGTCGGCAGGAATCGCTTAAATCCCACCTCAAAATCATACATCACCGGCTCGTGTAGCTTTTTGGTGATCGTGATGTTCTGTCGGGGGTTGACTGTCTCCGCCCCGGTCCTGATGACGGCATTCTTACTCCCTTCGTTACTCGTAAACCGTGCCTCCCGAGCGATGATACCGATCAGGCTCTCATTCCGCTTCATGAGATAATACGGATTGAAATAGGCATTAAACATTTTTAAATCGGGGCTTTCGGGATTCTCTGTGTAAACATCCGTGTATTCAATATATCTATCCCCATCTCGTTGAAGTATGACCGCAAATATATCGCTGTCGGCTTTCTTGTCGGTCAGCAGATTCGCACGTTCCCATGTTGTCAGTTCAATGCCGATAGGGTCGGTACGGTAGGGGCTTGTAAGGTCGAGAACCCTATCGTTAAGGTCTCTATGTCCTGTCAGGTATTCATGTATGAAATTAGCCTCGAATGGCCCGTTTACACTGTCATAATCCTGCTTCTCACATCCGATGACCACTTTTGTATAGGCATGATCCTGATTGGCAATTATCTTGAACTCCGACACCTCTTTCTCGGTCAGTCTGACTGCTGTCACATCACGCCGGAAGAACTCGTCCCGGCGTTTGAAGCGGATCACCGTGCCGTCAACCTCCCATTCATAGCCCAGGACACGCATAAAGTCCACAAGATCGTTCGGAGATCCATGCATGTAGGCAACCTTATCGTTTGTCTCGGTAGGCTCGATAGCCGGATAGCCGCGTAGGCTTTCGCCGGTCACCAGTTTGATAAGGGCAGGCTCTCCCTGCCATTCGATTTCGCAGGTGAATTTGCCCGGTGCCATTCTTTCAAGAAATGTATTCATGAGAGTTTGCGGATCGATGACCGGGATAGCTTCATCACCAGAAAATACTGGCGCTGATTCGTAATATGACAGGCTAAATATCTTATTCTCTTCAGTAAAGCCGATTCTATAATTACCCACTGTAATTTTCCATGTACACAATGTCAATGTATCGCCCTCAACGAGATCGGACACACTCATTATCTCGTCGATAGTTTCATACGTATATTCCGTTTCGATTTCAACCTCTCGCATCCATACAATTATATTGGACGCTCCGGTGGTGGCATTATTTTTTAATATAGCGATGTAATGTGTAGTGCCGATAGATGGATCGTTTATCTCCAACGTAAACTTTGCCTTGATGGAGATATTTACATCTCCAGCCGCCTTAAAGAAATAATAGTTACCTATTCGGGCTGAATCTGCCTGCGCGAACTGCTGATCTCTTATATCGTGTTCTGCCGTATTCGGCACCATCTCGACAGTTCCCGTATATAAAGGCAGGCTAATATATGCACTACCTACCGGATTGGATATCGTCTTAATCCCAGGAACTGGGATAAATGGACCTTGATTCAGCATCTTCATTCTCTGATACTCCCACTTCGTAGCCTCGGCTACTTCGGCTACTGGGATGTCATACTTGTTCTTACCGAACGATCTGATGTACTCGATCAGATCGGCAGATGCGCCGGAGATCTCTACATAATGGTCATCTTCGGAGTAGGTCGTGAAGTCCAAGCGCAGGGATGTTACGTGCGTGTACATCTGATCTTCGGACAAGCCTGCGATCTTCCACGCTCTCGTATAGATGGAGAATACTGCTTCAGCGTGGAATTGATACTGCTCAAATAGCGACTTGAGCAACTCTCTGCCTTTCAGTGCAATTTTGATTGGGAAAGAAATATCACTTAACACTCCCGATGTCATAGACCGCTCCAGAACAACATCGAGATCTTCCCACGATGCTACATCCAGCGATACATCTAAATCCGGAAATGCATCTGTAGGGCTTGAAATGATGTACTTCGCCCGCGGCGGTAAGATTGACTTTCTCATATTATTTATTTTTATTCGTTGTAGTTTTACGGTTAGTTGTTATACTTCGATTGCTCGCCGCGCGGCTCGCTTTCTCATAGCGATAAGTAAACTTATTGACGGCTTTTTCGAGGCGTTGGCTACTCTCGATAAGTTCCCCTGTCCTATCCGGCCTCGATTTGTCGTTCTTATTCTTGAGTTCCTCGGGAATCGTTACCACAGTCGGCATAGGCATGGGGAGCAACTCCGGGCGGTACTTGCTGAAGTCTGGCATTGTCGGTAATACGATCGTTCCTTTCTCAAGATTCATAAGCGTGGGCACCGACGGGGTTTTGTAGGTATGCCCGGACGGGGAAACGATCATCTCCGGCCGCCCGCCGTCGCCGACCACGGCCCATCCGCCTTTGTGTCCCTCAGCTCCCGTACCCTCGGCATAGGCGGGAATAGGTACGGCCATAGCGGTAGCAAGCTGTATTGCTCCCGTTGCGGCGATAGTAGCGACAAATGGCGCTCCGAGCGGTAGCGGAGTTGTTGCAAGCTGCTTTATTATGGCCGCAGCAGTATTAAGCAGGATAGACATGACCGATGCGGCTTTCTCCGCACGGGCCTGTCTCTGGCGCATCTCTCGATTACGCACCTCCTCGTCATCGTCTACCTTACGCTTGCGAGCGGCGGCCTCCTCTTTCGAGATCGCTCCGGCTTCGTTCAGCCGTTCGATACGTTCACGCTCGGCATCGTAATGGGCTGCTGATTCCTCGGATTCCCGCTCAAATGCCGCCGATTGCAGTTCTCCCCACGATTGGAGCAACTCATTTGCCACCTGAAAGAGGCCGGATATAATCTCCTGACGAGCTTGTGCAGATTCTTTCTCGATCTCCTCGATCGCTTTGGCCTTATCTTCGGCATCTTTGATCTCCTGCTCGTTCAGATACTGTTGATACTTCAGCCGGGCATTACCGATTTCCTGCTCCAGTTCTGCGCGTTGCTCGGCGGTCAGCCCCTCAACCTCCAATGACCTGCGTAGCGTATCAATATCAGCATTAAACCTATCTTCAGCGGCCTTACGGGCAATTTTTTTGCGTTTTTGCTCGTACTGCTCCGCCGTTATAGCTCCGCGCTCGTATTCTTTGGCGAGCCCGACCAGCCCGGTACTTTCTTCGGCGTCGATCTCTCCGCGGCGGGCCTTTGCTGTGCGCTCGATCTGCTCGATGATCCGGTCAGCCTCGCTCTTGGCTATTTCTACACGTGCCTCTGATCCATCACGGGCGATATCGGCCAGCTCGCTGTCGCGCTTCATGTAGATAAGCGCCAACTGATAAGATACACGCTCCTCGGCCTGCGTTCGGTTCAATCCGGCCTCATCCATCGCCTTTTGTATAAGGCTCTCTGCCTGATTGTCGGCAGTCAGCCGAACTGAGTTCTCCATCTCCTGCTGATAGGCGTTGAATGCTGCCATACGCTCATCGTATGACCGCAGTTCATTTGTAGCGATGCGCTTTATGGCGTCGGCATTGCCCTTGACCCTCTCTATCATGATGTCAAATTGAGCTTTACGCTCTTCCTCAGCCATTTTTTTGCGCAGTTCAAGTAACTTCTGGAGTTCATTTTGTTCATCTGAGTTTAGTGTATCCAAATTTGACTTTTTCAGAAGTTCTGATAAGCGCGTAAAGTCATCTTCTACAATATTTAAATATTGATCACCAGATTTGTTGTAAGAATTTATGTTGTCAGATATTTTTCTAATATCTTCATCGAGATCAGACATTATGACCCGTATCGCATCAGCCTGTCGTTTATATCCTAAAGAATTTCTTTCGCTCGGAGCATATCTTTTATTGAGTTCAGCAAGCTTAGCCTGTTCTTGGGCTTGAAGTCTTCGCAGTCGATTCAATTCTTCTTCAGAATCAAATTCTTCCTGTACAGCAAGAGCATATTGCTCCGATGCGAGTTTCTCTCCTGCTTTTGCACGGGCGCGTAACTTAATAGATTGCAGATAGGCTTCGGTTTGCAGTACAAATAAGTTTTCTGCATCATTGATATTATTAACTGCAATGCCTGTTTTATCTATTTCCTCGCGATAATCTTTGATAAACTTCTCTTTAGCCGCAGCATTATCACCCAGATCACGATATACTTTCACCAAACGATTAAAATCAGCTATTTTACCGCCCAGATCATCGAAATCCATAGCCTCGTTAACATTTTCCAACGCCTCGGCGAAGTCGATCACGTCTTTCTTGCCCGTAAATAGTCCTTTCACAAAGTTGCCGATCTCCTTACCGTAGGCAGTAACCAGCGTAATACCGACAATAAGCGCCGTTTGCCACGACAATATAGATGTAATGAGCTGCTTAAAGACTGGCACACCTTTCTTGCCTTCGGAAGATAGAGCAGCATTGGCCGTTTTAGCCCTACCGAGTTCATCGACCAGCATCGGCAAATTGTTTGAGATTGCCATAAAGAACTGTTGCACACTATTTGTCAGTGACGGAAGTTCTCGGGCTAATTGCTGAACTTGAAATCCAAGCGGAGAGAATGCAGAAGCATAATTACCAACATTGCGCTGAAATCGTCCGGTTGATTGCTCCAGCTCACCTACTTGTAATTGGTATTCTTGGATCTGCTTGAGCATCTGCTGCCCCTCGGCTGATTCTCGTGCGGCATCCGATAGTGCATCATAGGCGGCAGTAGTTCTGATAAGTTGAGCCCTCAGCTTATCGAGAGATCCTTCGGCAGCAAGATTTTCGCGTGCGGCCCGTGTCGTCTCTAAGTTTAGCTGTCGAATTTGCTCCTTAATCTGTACAACTTGCTTTCCTTCCTCTGTCTGCCGCGCGGCTAACCTGGCCTTTACTTTCTCCAACTCCTTTTGGGTTTTGATAAGTTCCCGCTGATAAGCATCAGCATCTTCCATAATGCTTTCATACTTATTGATCGCATCAGTCAGGGCTTTGTAGTTTATAGTAGTCTTAGACAGCTCCTTGCTGACGGCGCTGATCGGATCCAGCAGTTCGCCCATGTTCTTTTTAGTCACAATCATGTACTCATTGAGAGCCTTAATCTGTGCCAGATCCGATGCGGGAATCAGTTCAATGTTTTGTGTGGTGCTTGACATATTCAAGTTTTTTTTGCAGGTTTTTGATTCTGATTGCGAATTCGGACATCATAATGTCCTTTGTGAGATGCACCCCGGCGTCATCGCTGAGGCCGACAAGCTGCGCAGTAAAATAATCGGCAGTCATCTTCTCGCCCATCTCTTTTGGCATGGCTGCTTCATATTTCTTTAGCTCTTCGTGAAGCCGGGTATCTAAATACTTGATCTTCGACACTATTTTCTTAGCCAGCTCCTCATCTGTCCATGTATCTTTCACGGGGAAGCCGGTGCTTCTTAGATACTCGACGGCGCGGCCCCGGTCGCCCTCCTGTATGACAACTATTGCAATAGTTAACCCTGAGATATTGGCACGGTAGAAGTGGATCAGCCGGATATGGCCGTTCAACTTTACTGATTGCTTATCTCCGGACAGTTCGGCGAACTCCGTAATAAGGTCTATTTTAGCCATTCTGAGAGCATTATCCGGCGGCGTGCCCTCCACTACCAGCGCATGCAGGTTGTCATTACACACGACATCCTCATACACTCTCACGGGGCATTTATCGCAATTGTTAATAATGACAAATGATTTCGGCGAGTTCGCCGGGGCGGCCCGCCGCGATCCAGCACTCTTTGCGCTCCCAGTACGTTTTTTCTTCCTGCTCATATATCACGTAGTCTGTTTTGTCCAACTTCGATAATTTCAAGGCCATTGCGCGGCATTCGTCGTAATCCGTCGCCTTGCGCTCTCGTTGATTGCATCCGCAGCTCATAATCTGCCAAGTATGTGGTTTCTTGTTTTGTCAAGGATGTAGTATCGCCAAAAGTATTCCTTCGAGAGCGGCGCGAGACCGAATACCTTGCGGTCGTACTTGTTTTCGATGTCAGGAGTATCGTCATAGATTGAACCGATAGTGAACGCATCGCCCTGTGGATGGATAAACATACCTTCTTGAAACGTACCTGTTACAATTAGGTTCGGTGTATTGCTATCTTTTTCTGGGTAGTCGACGGGATTAGATACCCGGCTCCGATGAGTGATCTCAAGACGCTCTTTCATGTGGCGATACCATTCTGCCTCGGCCCGGCTGCGAAAATATGTATCTTCCAGATATCCGGGCGTGAACGGGTCGCCGTCGGTATTACGTCCGAATAGCAACTGGTCCTGATTGAGCGATAGCACGACCATGCGCTCACGGTCGACAACCTCGGCGATCACCTGCGGGATGCTATCCAGTCGCTGCTGAATCCTGCTTAGCTTATCTATGTAGCCCTTAATATTCATTTTTTGAAAAAAGGTGCGGCACCTCGCAGTAACCGCACCCTGTCGTTAGTTTCAGATGTTGCCTACTTCTTAGGCTTGGCCTCCTTTTCGGCAGTCTCACCCCTCACAGCCTCGAAAGCCTCCCCGATCTTCTTTTCGAGCTCCTCCGCGGACACTCCGAAGCCTTTGGTGGCTGGAAGAATCCCCTTCAGCCATTCCGCTTTGCTCGTGGCCTTACGGATGGCACGTTTGTCCAGAGTGACCGTCTTACGACCCTCGTCGAACGATACTTTGATATGCTTCTTTTCCATTATGCCGATGCGGTTATGGTTGCATAAGTGTTGATGCCTTCATATCCGCTGATCTCAGCGGCTTCGAGAGCCTGAGCGTCGGCGACCTTGTACTCGCCTGCGGGGGTGATCGTGAGAGCATTGGCCTCGCCGTCCCAAGTTACAGCCGTGGGGTTAGATCCGGTACTGTTGATGAATGTAGAAGTCGCCCAATCTTCGCCGTACTTGGCCGTAACATCCTCTCCGCCGCAGTCGGTAGTGACGGTTGCCGTGCCGTTCTGCCCGGCTACGAGACGAAGCCCGAGAAGTCCCGAAGGAATGTTCTCCAGCCCGAGCATGAAGCCGTGGCGGTTCTGCTTCTCGATCTCGTAGTTGGCCGAGTAGTCGAGGTTGATCCAGAGCTGATATTTCTCCGTGCCGGTGGCTTTTACCTCGCGGACGAAGATTGTAACGAGATACCCGGCGAAGCCCTCTTTACCGCCAATAGTACGCACAGTACCCATGATGAGCCCGGCATCGTCGGCTTCGAAGACGCGCATAGTCCGGCGATTCCACTTCGACAGTTCTTTGTACATACACGGCGTGCCGTTGTCGATCTGGTATTCTACCGTAGTCGGGTTCACGCCGGTTGTGACAGTGCCGCCATAGTTGCCGGGTGCGGTCGTAACGAGGTCGCCACCCGAGGGAGTATTACCCGAGATAGGGCCGACGGGCGTGATCCTATCGGTATTCGGGTCGGAAACGAGAAACGCCGGGAGTTGCTCGATGAACGCCTCCCGTTCGAGAGGATAGAGCGCATTCGCCGGGTGGAAAAGCAGGTGTTTGGTGGGACCTGGTATGACGGAGCAGTTCTCCCGTCCCGAGTGTACCACCTCCTGCGTACAGTTGCCTATAATCTGTCCTGCCATTGTCTTTGATTTAAAATGTTGGTTACTTCAAGTGTTACTTTGTTGTTTTCATCGTCGATCTGCCTGAAATCTTTATCGCAGAGTGTCGACCGCAGCGGAAGGGCGAAATTCATTATCCGGATAGCGTCGAGATAGTCCCCATATTGCTCATTGACGGGGTTTCCAGCCTTGCCGGTAGTAAATATCTCGTAATAATCATGATCGGGGAAATTGCTATACCCCATACTGAAATACCCTGAAAGCCTTACCTGTCGGATAAACTCCTCGTAAATCGGTCGCAGCAACAGGTCGAAAACTTCAGCCTCACGGCGTTCCGTTGTCCAATTGCTATCAACCAACCCGACCAGGGCGAGGCTGTAATGAATCGTTGCCTCGTTGAGTGATCCCCCGGCTTTATTCTGCTTTATAGACTGATAATTCAGAATAGCCGGGAACTTCACTTTCGCGGCATTCATCCCATTAATAGTTAATAGGTTCTTCGAAATCTCATTGTGAGTTCCGGGATAGTGCCATAGATGAAACTCACCGCCAAAAAGACAGTTAGGATGATAGGTGTACCGTTTCAGATTGGATATGAACTCTTTATTTCGGTTCATGGCCAGCCTGGTACGATAGACCAGCGATCCCATTATTCTGTTCGGCGAAAGGATCATATATTGAACACATTGATCGGTTCGAACTCCATACAGTGTGAATACCACGTATGGCGACACTTGTAAGGCGTATACTTCCCGTATTCATCCCAGTTTTCACAGATAAACCGACGAATGTCATGAATCTGCGGACACATATCATTCCATGCCTTGATCAGCTTCTGCGCCTCAGAGGCGCGGGCGGCATTGTCTGGGCTCGACGCAACCTCGGCAACCGTGGTCGAGTGGCTGCGCATGTCACGCTTCACGAAATAGTAGACGTAGTTTGCCACCGGCGAGAACCCGCAATCGCAATCCTCTTGGAATATCTGATTGAACAGATCCTTCCAGATAGGATTCGATGTCCGATTGATCCCGCGAATGAAATTCATTGCAAGCGTCGGCCCCAAGATGTCCCGGAGCGCTTTCGTCTCATACTTCGTGACGAAATACTCAAGGTTCTTTTCGCCGGATGCATGCACAGCCCTTTCGACGCCGATGAGCGGTCCCGCCGATCGTTTGAGGATCGGGAGGGACAGCTCACCTTGAAAATATGTGTCGTTGAGAAACATTACGACGGCTTTTTAACGTCGACCACCCCTTTGGCGATCAACTTCTTGGCAAGTTCGGGATGAACTTCCACGGCTTTGCCTTTCGGCATATTCACGGCATCCTTGCCGGTGCCGTACACCGTGGTCTTTTCTTCGAGTTTCAGTTTCTTGTCAGCCATATTCTTTCGGTTTTGAGATTATTCAGTAGGTGCAGTGGCTTGGTTGAGCGCGGCCCGTACAGTTGCGAACTCTTCGTAGATCACAGATCCGTTGTCGATCGAGTTGCGATAGCTATGCAGGCGGGCTTCGGCGATTACCAACACGAGGTTCTTACGGAAGTCGTCGTTTTCCCATCCCCAGTCTACTCGGATGTTTTCGAGCATGCGGACAATCAGGCGCGCCGAATCGACAAGCAGGATACGGCCAACGGGCACTTCCGTAGTCTCAATGATCCGGACATTGCGCAGAATTCCCTCAACCTCAACACGGATGTAGCTACCATTGGTGTCCTTGAGCAGGTCAAGCGCAGCGGCTTCGGTCGGGTTGATGAAAGCAATGTCCGGCTTGAAGTTGAGCAAGCGCATCTGAAGGATCAGTGCGCGGATCACATCGGCGTTATTAGCCATAGGTATAGTGCCGTCAAGACCTGTGCCGGTATAACCGGCCGCACCAGTAGTAAAACCAGTCAGATCATTGCCACCCCCACCAGCGAGCAAGCTTGCATCGATCTTTTCGAGAAGATCGCGGCGGAGGAGCATATCTATTTCGGACTGTATATAGAGATGATCATGAAGCATCTCCATCGAGATCTTGGTAGCTACTGCCACCTTCTTGGCCTCACTCGTTTCCTCGTCATACGTCCAATCCTTGAGCGGCTTGAGCGTACCCTCGGCGATGAATGCAGAACCTCCTTCCTTATCTTTGCGATTAATCCATATAATTGTCCGAGCAGAGGTATTACCCTTGCTAAGCATCGGAAAGAATACAGTAGCTTCGCGCGGAGCTTCTTGGACGCCGGGAACTACCTCATAGCGGAGGCTATGAGGGGCACCGGATGCGTTGGATGTAATAATTACTTCGGCCGCTTTCACTTCCATGCTCTGCCCCTTTTGCTCTTTAAGTCCTTTCGCAAAGTCATCGCGAGATATAAATGCTTTAATCTGGTCACCGATAGATTGCCCAACGCCTTTGCCGCCGACTTCCAGCTTCTTGAGAGCTATCCCCTGCGCTTCGAGTGATTCCTTGAGTTTATTATATCGTTCATCACTATCGGATAGTTTCAGCCCCTTGAGCGCCTCGGCAATCGCATCATTCAGAGCATCGCCGGTAATATATCCTTTGGCATGATCGTCAAAATAGCCCTTGAGATGCTGCGCAATAGCTTCGAGACCTTTCTTTTCTTTCTCGGTCAGCCCGAGCTCTTCAGGGAGGATGAAGCCAGCGAGCGGCGCCGTAGCGCACAGTACGCCAGGGATGACGGCCATACCGCCGGAAATGAAGAACATAGCGGCCAGCGCGAACAGGAGCAGGCTCGCCCCTATCGCGATCTTGAGGTTGAACCTCGCTTTTTGTCCGAGAAAGCCGCCCTTCCTCGAATCTTTGATCAATTTTCTCATTGTTTTTGTGTATTTAAATTTGCGAACTTCTCAAACATCCCGGTCTCCGGCGGAGTGAGTGCTTCGGGCGGCTCGGCTCCATTCAGCGCATCAAGGATGGTTGATTTGATGTCTTCGTATTTTTGCTTGTCAGATTTATATATCGTCTGGAGATAGCTCTTGAGGGCTTTGCCGTCACTTACGATGCCGATGAACTCTGTCTGCTCGTTGGCGCCCATCGTAACGACCGATATCTCGTACAATTTCACTTCTTTTACGATGAATGCATCGAGGGTCTCGTCGTACTCGATCTTATCCCAGACGTAGGAGAACCCGAACGAGAATTGATTGATATCACCATCGACCAACTGCGCCCATGCACGCTTGGCGTTCGGTACTGCATCGAAGTTGCTCAGGCGCACTTCGGCATATGCTCCATCTTCCTGCTCCTCGATAGATAGTATCTTGCCGATCGGGTCGGACATGTCATGCTGCCACAAGAATGCGATCTTCCTATTTGTGGATGACTGCGGGCCGCGCTCCTGTATCGACTTCGAGAAACAGCCCCGGATCAGCAAATCGCGGTCGCTGTCGATATTGCCGAACGAAGCAAACTTAACGCGGATGATATGCTCGTCCTCATTGATGATGTCGGCCTTCGTGATGCTGAAGAACTTCCTCGCTGCACCTATGTGCGAGGCAAGCTTTTCAGCCAATTTCATTGCTTTTGTGCTCATTATGACTCATAGTTAAGTAATCGTTCGCGGCCCTCGGGTACCGTCAACAGCCCGGCATCAACGGCATCTTTAATCCCTTTGATCAGTGCGGCATAGCCTGCGGCGTTCGCCCGCTTTGCCTCTTGGAAACACTCCAAATGATCGTAGAATGGCATGACCTTAATCGAAGTGTTGCCATAAATCTTATTCAGCACATCAAATACGCTGTTCGTCTCTGGTATTATGGCGTCTGTATAAAACACTTTCTTCGCCTCCGACATATTGGAGAAGGTCGATCCGGCCATGTCGAGGAGGATAGAGGGGACACCATACGTATCGGCAATCCTCTTGATGGCATCCTTCTGGATATCTGACGTGCCTAATTCCTTGATCGTCGATGAGACGGGGACAAACTGCGCATTGAGAGAAGTAACCAGATACTTGAACTGATCCCGTAGCGTGCCATACTTGCGAAGTGCTTTTTGTATGTCATCCTTTTCTGTTTTCAAAAGCGGCAGGTTAGCCATTGTCTGCGCCGGAGTCGAAGGATCACTAAGCGATATGACCCCAAGCATACCACGATTATGCATGAGCTCCGTAACAGCCTCATTCGAGGCGACCAACGTATTAACCTCTTCGTCCAATGATGCCAGACGAGAGATCGAGCCAAAGAGACAGTGCAGATCGTGAGATATATCATTGACCTCATGAACCTCATCCTTTTCGAGGCGGAGTTGTTGACCGAAGATATCCACCGTATAATAGTCTACGTTGGCGTTGGGAATTAAGGCGGCCGGGCTACTGAATGATATCTTTTTGACCGCGCGGATAATCGTATTTGGGATCAGGTACAACTCGCGGGCATCGACGCCAATGCCCCGGATTTCATATATGTGGGCCTTGCCGAAAATATTGCACATGGCCGAGACTTGCCCGACGAACTGCATTAACGTTTTGTATGGGTTTGGCTGCGACATGGCTACGATTAGATCTTTACGCTCCATGTCATTGCCCTCGTCGTCAATAGTCCACATCTTGGCATTCTGTGAGGCAAGGGATTTCTTATTGATTATGGACCGGATAGCCGAGCACCTCAAGTATGCTGCCGCTTGCCCATTCTCAGTTTGCGCGCAAATCTTACCAGCAAATGCACCAAAAGGCAGAAAAAACGGCGACATAGTCGACGGATAGAAGTTGTGATCCTCGTGATCTTTACCCTTAAGTCTGTCCCAAAATGACATTGCACATCGTTTTGGTTCAAAAATATAGGCAAAAACAATGCGAATTAACGAGGTCAGGAAATATCAGTGAATAAATATCGCAACTCCATTAGAACCATATATCGCGAGGCATCCCAAAAGTGGTTAAAACTGTCGATAGGATAATTAATCGGAATACCGTGTACCTCGGCCCATACGTAGGAGTTGGCCTCAATCTCCACATCGCGGTTGCGGACGATGTGGATGTTGAAATTTTGCATAAGGTGGATACCGTCCACCACGGATCCGCTGTACTTCTTAGCCGGGATTACAGGCAGGCCCATCATCTGCAACGCCTCGATCTGTCCGGTGGAATTCTTGGCGTATTTATCGGCGCTGTCTGCGTATACATAGGCGTTCTTGTCGAAGTGTGGCGAGATATGGGCGTGAAGATCCGCGGCCCCGGCGACCGGGCAGCGGAATAGCTCTTCGAGATATAGATTATTGTCTCTGACCGCGCCGCGCACCAGTACCGTCGGATCGTTCGTGAACCCGAAGTCCATTCCGTGAACTACATGCTCCAGATTGTCCGGGAATTTGTCAATCCATGTTATTCTCGGGAAGATCAGGCCCTCAGCAGCCGCCCGTTGGCCCAGCCCGTATACTTTCCATCGGTAATCGTCGGCAGTCCCGGCGGCAATGTTGGCATCTGTTGGCTCGTAGGATAAAATCTTCTGAACTACAGAGGGCGGAGCGTGGGGATTATCTCGAAATGTCGTATGCGTAAAGAATGTATCGGGCCGTCCCTGAAGGTCGAATACCCAGTGGCGCGTAAACTTGGGGTTCCAGTCGGCGATTGTCATCAGCTTGCACCGCATCGTCACATTCTCATACTGTCCCTTTGAGATTCCGCCGGAGAGAATCTCATTTATAAAAACGATATCGCAATCGAAACCCTCACTTTCTTGGAATTTGTCGAGACCGCGGAACATGATCTTTGAATCCTTGATCCGGTAGTCCGGACGGCTATTCTCAGCAAAAGCATTGGCCGGGTCGTACTCGCCGCGCAACTGCATTTTTTTGCGGAAATCCGTATATGTGAAGTCTTTGCAGTCTGTTAGAGTATCTCGAAAAACATATATCTCAAGCGGACGCGGAGAAATGTGACAGAAGTCAGCGATTAGATCGAATGTATCGAACGTCTTTCCCGACCGACTGCCGCCCTCATTAAAAAAGTGCAGGCAGTTATTAGATGTCTTATGCGCTTTATATAGGCGCAACATTTCAAAGTATGTCTTACTCGGCCCGTAGATCATCGGCAGTAAACTCTATTTTCTCGCCATTGTACACCGCATTGATCGAAGTAACGGCAGACATCTTCTCGTCGCCGGATGTCACGTCCGACCTGTCTACAAGGCTCAGGTCGCGGGCTATGAGATTGGAATTAAGTAGCCCGGCCGCTGCGCCCTCGAATTTTTGCACGAAGATAACATCTCTTATGCGCGTAATAATAGTAGAAAAATCATCTAATAAATCATCATTACGCTCAGATAGCATTGCTTCAAATTGACGAAGATAAGCTTCATTTACTCCGAGGTAAGTACATAAACCTCTTAGCGTATAAGCCCGCATCTTCGGTATTTCAACACGCTCAGCATCTTTGCCCTTATAGTCAATCTCAATCAGTGGATTATCATCACACCACTTAAAGTACTCACAGGCCGCTTTCCATAACATATTAGGAGTAGAAAATATTCTATTCCTACCATGCTTCGTGCGATTCTTCCAAAACTGATTGCCTTTGATGCCCATATTACAAATATAGATTAATTATGATTACGATTCTATGAGGTCACAACTATACCGAATTAACTTGCCATTTATCTCCCATGAAGTGCCATGTTCATCATGATGGCTGGGCGGATAGTCGTAAGTCTTAAATACCTTGATTTCGCGAGCAGTCATGGCGCGGGTCATGTATCGCCCACGATAGCGGAATATCTCCCACTCATTGGCGAACCCGAGACGTTTTAGCCGCACATCATAGTCGACCATAATACAGTAAGCATAGCGGCCGACCATGTGATCGATCATTGAACTAACCTTATATCGTACCACCAGATAAGGGATGCCCATTTTATTAAGTTGTTCAAAAATCATAATCGCGCATATATAATTTGACTTCGGTCATAAACGAATCAATCGTCCGACACACAACGTATTTACTTCCATTCTCCTCAACGGCCTTCTGCCATGCCCGTTGATTATCGTTCTGCTTAGATCCTCGTATCTCTGTTTTCATTTCAATACATAGGGCATTATACCCACAGCGTGAAAGCAGTAGAATGAGATCTGCAACTCCAGGCATAACACCCTCGGCTTGCATAATTCCAGCCTCAACCTTACTCCGAGATCCACCATTCGGAACTGCAAAAAGCAGTTTCTCAAAGCGCGGATATTGCCAGCGAAACCACTGAACACATTGTTGCTGGAGTTTGCTCTCCAGATGTCGAGATGTTAAGCGATCGTTCGCCTTTTCCCAGCCTTTAACAGTCATAAATGTTCCTCTGTATTCTTCTTCCATACTTTTCCTCGCGAGGGACGAAAATGGTTAATATAATCTTGGCGTTTTTGAACTGTTGCCATAAGCTTATCAAGACGCTGTTCAATATAACGCCGCACCGGGCCGTCTGAAATTCCGGTTTCATATAGATATATAAGATAATCCGCAGGTACATTAACCATCTGTGTGCCCTTATGCTTGCCGAATGGCATCAGCGTCTGATCAGTATATTCTTTGCGCATAGTTATTGAGTATTATAAATCATCTTGCGATAACGCATCCAAGAGAGCTACTTTCGCTCGCTCCGTTCTATCATGAAGATCTTGAAGCCTTCGGATCTCCTCTTCTGACTTGCGCGGGCACCCGAAAAGCCACGATCTGAAGTTCGGAGTGGGGATTCTATGATGCTCCATACTTAACGCATGAAGCGTCGTACAGTAGTCATCCCATTTCATCCATTCATCCTCAGGTGCATTGTGGTCAATGTCGATTCGGATTGTTTCCATGCTCACAAATATATCTCCGACACATACATGATCACCAACGTGCTCCGCGACCCAACTTTCCTTTGCATCCTCGAAATCGCACTCATGTTTTTTACAGAATGCTTCCAGATAAGCATTGCAGGCTGCTTCGTAATCGGCCTTGAGTTTCGCACGCTCCTGAGCCCACTCTTCGTGGGCTTCTTTTGCGCAGCCCGGACACAGGAAAATAGTCGTGTCGTCACGATAAGGAGTTTCATAATGGTCGCACTCGGGACAACCTACCGTGCCGCAGCCCTCGCAGGTTTCGAGTTCTTCCCCGCATTTTTTACAAGTTTCTTTTTTCATGTTATTATTTTTTATGTCTGTAATCAAATAATTGCGGCTTGATCCCCTCCCGTCGGAATATTGACGCCAACATCCGCATTTCAGCTCCTGTATTTTTTGCCTCAACCCTTTCGGCTTCTTTCATTACCGCAATCTTCCCATGAAACTCATAGAGTAAGCCCCATCCGTCGGGCACCTCATCGGACCGTATCATCCCGTTTGGGCAGCAGTAAAACCGATAATCGCCTACGCCATTCTGTGGAACAATGCGGAACGGCTTTTTGCGGTCGGCAAAAAAGTCCGACCGCGATACTTTCACCTCAATGAGAACGGTCGCCCAGTAATTCCATCCGAACACATCCGGGTTCTCGGATTCTATTGTTACCAGTTCGACTGCGGCGAAGGGGCATGATGGCGGTGTGATCCGTCCGGGCTGGCGCAGCCACTTCCCGGCCAGCAGGCACAATTCACGGTGGCGGGTGTTATCTACCGTCCGCTTCTGCTTACGCTTGCTAACCTCAACATCCAGCGCTGGTTCGTGATAGAGGGGATGCAGGGGATTGTCTCTATGGCCTCGTCTGCCCATTCTGTGTCGGTTTTTCGATGAGTTCGTAATCATAGACCCATACCCACGGATTGCTACCCCATGTTCCGCGACCGTTAATTTTGTCGATCAGTGCTGCATAGGCCAGTCTCGGTGTCAAATATTGATAGTTACTATAAGGCACCCAGTTATAACCGTCAGGCATTCCAATCGGGTCTTTACTCGCAATAATTCCCTCTCTCATGCAATCATTATCACTGATATTCTGCAATCGCTCGGGGCGTACAGCAGTAATGCGGATAAAGTAGCGAGCGACCTCGGCGGGCATGAATAGTTTATTTTTCCATTTTATTGCACAGTGTGGATAATTGTACTTGTAAAGTGGTGCGCCCACCGGCACGCCATCGCGAGCAAACCGACTGCCGTTTTCGACAATAGCATACGGCTCTTTCAAATAAACTACCTCGCCGATTTTAAAGCGTGGTTTCCCGAGGCGCCGGGTTTGGGTTTTGTAACCCTCAACTGTGGCGAGTGTTAACTGTTCAATAAAACAAATGCCTTTCATGTGGGTTGGGTTTATGGCGGGGGACTATGCCCCCGCCGTTGGTTAATGCTGTTAGGTGTTGAGAAAAATAAGAGTTAAGCATACAATGGTGGCGGCGCCTATAACGCCCAGCCAAATCCATTTCAAAATTTTGCCTTTCCTGTCGTTTAAATCGTTGATCATAATAGTGTGATTTAGAGTTATTAAAATAGATTACCGCCCAATAGCATGGGCATGATTATCGCGAGTTGATCGGCGAAACCATCCACCGTTACGGTTATAGGTTTGCCGAGGCCCCGGAACGTCATGCGTACCGGGCTGTGTTTGTCCCGTACGAGGCATTTGCCCGCGATCTCGATGTATTTGGGGTTTATGCCGATAAACGGGACGTGCTCGGTGGTGCCGTCGGGGATAACAGTTTCAAAGTTTGGCCGCTTTTCCTCAACGGTGCCGTATGGGGAAAATGCTTTTTTGCCGCCGTTGTTGTCCCAGCACTCCATCCCATCCTCAAGGGCTTTGGCATTGTCAAATTTGCGGATATTCTCAAAACTATCACGGTGGATGCACTTGCCCGTTAAATTCTCTTTGTCATGGGCCGTGCAATATTCGTCAATACGCTGTTTAACCATTATGTGGCCGTCGCTGGCGTATGCGTACCCCTCAACAAAATGCACGTATTCCATAGCCGGGCGCAACTCGTCGGTAGCGCATGCCAAATGCAACGGGGTGGGAAAGTTGTATTTTTGATTTTCTGCCATGGTATTGACTATTTGCGACCACTCCGGAAAATGGCACGGTAATCACGATCTTTTTGTGCTTTTTCCCTTATGGATGCTATGTTATGCTCGATATACGGGATTAGGTTTTTGGGGCATTTCCCGCTCTCATATAATACTTCGAGGTATTCCGCGGGGATGTCTTGGACGTGCCAGCCTTGGTAACTGCCAAAGGGCATACGCATCGAAAGCCGCTGCTTGCGACCCTCTTTTTCAATGTCCCGGCGGCGCTCGATTGTTTCCATGTACTCGTTGACGTACATTGCAACCCGTTCCGAGCATTTGCCGTTTTCGTGCAGCCATAACAAATAATCCGCAGGAACGTTCTGCATTGGTGTGCCTTGGTGTTTGCCGTATGGCATGGCGCATGTGTGGGTTAATTTGAACATGGCAAAATGATTATTGGTTATCGTCGTGTATTTTCTCGTTTATGTCCCTGGCGATGTTGTGCAATATCACCGCGTGGCCCGCGTTGCTGGTAGTGTTTGCGAGCTGGCGGGCCGCCACTTGCAACAGAAATCCGCCAACGATGTCCAGCGGGCCGACGGTGCCCGGGGCGTTATCTAAATCCATCGCAATGCGGCGCAACTTGGCCGCATGTTTTTTGTTGTGGGTGCGTTCGGCCAGTTGGATGGCTGCCGTCTGTAATATGCTTGCGACGGTTGTATCGGGTAGGTTTAGGGTGATTGATTTTTTCATGGCTCGTTATTATTCACATAATCCGTAACGATCATTTTCATTATCCTGCTTTTTGTTCGTATTTGACCAGTGCGGCACCGAGGGCCTCACATAGCACCCGGGCCATGGTCACCTCAACGGCATTACCGATGTATTTTTTTTGCTCAGCCTGGGTCCCCACCAGTTTATAGTTGGCCGGGAAACCCATAATGCGTTTTAATTCGGGTATCTTCAACATGCGCATCTTCACGTCCACCAGCCCGTTCTCGGCCATGAACTGCTTTATCTTGGCCACGATGGGGGCGTCGGTGTCGTATATCTCGTACACCAGCACATTGCCCTCCTTGCGGATGAATGACGGCAGTTTATTGCCGTCGTGTTCAGTGGTGATCAGGTAGGGCGGTTGCTTATCCATCCGGGCGATCAGGGTAAAGCATGGCACGTCTATGCCTCCGCCCTTTGACTCGTATTGCGGATTCATCAGGTAGTGCCATTTGCGGTTTGCCGTGATCGTGGGGAGTGGCTGGGCGAGCGAGTTGCCGCCGTTGCCAAAGTGCGGGTTATATATCCACGAGTGGCACGTGATCAAATTCTGCTTTGGTACCGACGTGATGGCCGGGGATGGCTTTTCGAGGTCGCTGCACTGGCCTCCGCCTGTGTATTGGTTCATGATGAAACGGGGCCGAACCAACTGGAAACGGTCCTTTGTGGTGACGGTAGGCGCCGGGGCCGCCACGCTCGAATTGAACCCGTTGCCATAGTAGGCTGTCAAAAACTCGGGCGTTACCATGCTGAAACAGTCTTTTGTCCGCACGGTCCCGGCGGGTTCCTCGATGGACTGGCATTTATGTTCGGGGGCGCCGCTGTAATACGGGGCGGTAACGAGGGCGTGGTGGTCCACGGTGGTGATCGCGTGGGCGGGGCCGTCGATGCTTATGGCTTTATCGCTTGGGGTGCCGCTGAAATGCTTGGCGAGGAAACAGGCGCGTACCACACTTTTGTTGTCGTGGGTCGTTACGGTGCGGCATGGTCCATCGGCCCCGAACACCTTGGCGGGACGACTACCGCCGTTCGACGCGGCCAAAAACACAGGGTGGACGGTGGCAAAACGGTTTTCGGTCGTAAGAGATCCGCACGGACCATCCACGGATACGGCGGTGTGGGCGGGCGTTACGGAATTATACCGGGAAAGGAAACACGCCTTTGCCAAACCGAGGCGGTCCTGGGCCGCCACGACGGGGCACGGCTCGTCTATGCCCGGGGGGATGTGCTTGCCGGTCTGCCCGTTCACGGAGTTGTATTTGACCATAAACGTGTCGCTGCTGGCCTTGGGCGCTGGCTTGCTGGCGCGGGGCACGAACTTTTCCAGCCCGGCGTCGATGCGCTCAAAGGTGGGGACGGCCAGCGGGATTTTGCGGTCGAAAATACTGGTGCCCTCGTCGGACAGGTCCAACACGTCGCGGACAGGCAGCCATTTTTTGCGCTTATCGAATAGGCTGGGCGCGGGATTCTTGGCGTGGGTCGGCTCCGGGTACTCTATGGGTAAATCGGTGCTGGCAAAAATTCCAAAATACCGTTTGCGTGACGTGTATGCAGCGTAATCCGCAGCGTTGAGTATGCGGTGGTCGAAACGATACCCGTATGCCTTTACGTGGTCGATCCATGCGTGGTAATACTCGCCTTTGTGGGCGGGATCAGGAACCCATACCGGCGCGATGGTCCGGCGTTTGTTCTTGCCATTGCCCTCGGACTTGATGGACAGGGGACAGTAGTGGGTGCCCGTCTTTTTATCCTCAACGACTTTCACGATCAGCGGCCCCCACGTCATAAACTCCTTGACGTTCTCGATCTGTATGTAATCGGGCATCAGGGCCTCGATGTAGCGGTATAGGTGCTCGGCCAACGTCCGGCTGTCGGCATCGCGGCTCTGTCCACCCTTTGCAATGGAAAAGTTGGTACACTCCAGCGATGCCCATAATACCACCTTGGCGCCGGGGTGCAATATCCGCATGTCCATAACATGGGCGATCAGCGTGGTGAGGTCCAGCGTGCGGATGTCCTCAACAAAGTGCAGTGTGTCCGGGTGGTTGGCGGCATGCGAGGCGATGGCGTTGGCATCGTGGTTGACGCATGCGATAACCTTGGCGAACTGTTGCCCAGCCAGCCGCGCATTTTCCACGCCCGTACTGGTGCCACCGGCACCGCAAAAGAGGTCTATGTATAAAAACCTGATCATACGAATAGTTTTAACTGGCGGTACTCGTCGGGCAATACCACGCCGATAGCGCGTAACGCCTCGCGGTATGTTATCCCGTTGTTGGTGTAATCCATGAAAATATTGTATGCTTTAGGCTGGGTGGTATATAGCACCTCGAGGCGGTTGTCCTCGGGGCGCTGGGCGCCGAACCCGCAAACCATGCAGCCAGTTTGATGCACCCCGGGGATTTCGTACATGCGGGAAAATGGAATATTATACAGGCGTTTGTATTCCCATATATCGCAGTCCATCCATACGCTCATTGCATGGGATGCCAGCCGTTTGCCGGTTAGCGCGTTGCAACCACCACGGCGCAAATATTGACCTTGGCGGTTGTCGCTTTCCTCGGCCATTGTCCCCAAAATGGGGGCTTTATTGGTTTGGCTCTCATAAATGGCAAAGGGGCGTTTTTTCAAACAGTCGCAACATTTGTGCGACACGGCAAAAGGAGTGTTTACGAGGAATTGCCAGCGGTTGAATATCTTACCGCTTTTGTAGTTTTCCACACCATATAACCGACGGTTTCGTACGCTTTCCCTATTTGTGTGACGTACTTCGTGGATGGCCTTGGCTTGCTCTTTGGAAATAAGAGGAAACCCATATTTTTCCAGTACCGCGGGCATTTTTAGCTTGGGGTATATAACCTCAACGCCCGGGATCGATCGAACAAACCGCACGTTTTCCGGCCATTCGTTGCCAGTGTTGCAATATACCGCGCTGATTTTGTGGTCGGGGTCAATAAATCGCCGGATAATGTCAAGTAAAACCGTTGAATCCTTGCCACCGCTGAATGATATGTACGGTTCGCGCCCTTGCTCTTTTAGGGCGTAAATAAATGCGCTGGCCTTATCCAGCGTGTGCGCAACCTTTTGGTGGAGCGGCATCTTTTGCAATTCCCTCAACGTCTGTATATCCATTTTACAAATCGGAATTATGAAGATTGGCCAAATGGGTACATGACGGACACTCGGTTGGCTCCTTACTTTCTTCAATGGATAACATACAAGCCGACAAATCAATCACGAATCCGATGCGAGCAAATGCAAGGCCAGCAGCGAAAAGAGAGGTTTGCGCTTGGTGGGCCTTTATTCGTTGCGCGGCGCGGGCAGTGCAATCGGCATCAATATCGACGGCAACCAACTCAAAGCCGAGATCGTGGCATGCGATGCCGTGGGACCCGGAGCCGAAATGTGTGTCGAGTATGATGTCTCCGGGTTTCGCGAATTTTGACAGGAGCCATTTGTAGAGCGCAACGGGCTTTTGTGTGGGGTGTATGCGCTTTTCGTTGCGTTTCTTATTTCCCTGCATGATATGTCCCTCGGCGATAGATTTGCCTTGTAGCATACCGTTCCACATGAACGTAAATTTACGGACGGTTTCGATCATGCTGCAATATGCCAGCTCACAATCGGAAAAGGAACTCCCGGGGTTTACTTTGTCCCATACTATGCGGCCTGGGCCAAATGGAAACAGGAAATAATTGCAGCCCCAAATAATTTGCTGTTTTGATACGCGGAACAATTCGCGGAAATAATCGGGGCCGGGGATGGTCCAGTGCTTTTTCTCGTAACCACCGCGCACTACTCCGATGCGGGTAACCTCGGCGCCATAATAACCGAGTTTTTGCGGTCCGTCGAAATATGGCGGGTCCACAATCGCCAAATCAAAATGCCCATCGGGGTACTGGCGCATCACGTCCATGCAGTCGGCGGTGTATAGCGTTATATTTCCTAAAATCTCTTTCATAGCTTTGTGTGACTTAAAATGATAAACATTGCGGCACATGCCTCAACACCTTTTCCTCGGCATCCTTGTGGAAATTCTTTTTTATCTCAAACCCATAGGCCCGACGGCCACATTGCGCAGCAGCTCGTAAGGTTGAGCCACTACCGGCCACAGGATCAATAACAACATCGCCGGGATCGGTGAATATTTCTATTAGACGCCGCAGCACAGGGACCGGCTTTTGAGTGGGATGCACTTTCGGAGTTTCATTATCTTTTAACCAGTCCATGCAGTTAAAAACCATGCGCCAGTCGTTATTGAACTTCGGTAACTTATCGCGATAGAGCAGTACGCCATATTCACAGTTGCCGACGATACGCATATTGGCTTTGAGAACCTGCGCGGAGAAGTTTTTTCGAAATACGAGGTTTATGTACCTATTCAGCCCGTATTTAGGGGCCTTTTGGATCAACTCGAACTGTTGCTCGAACTCGCAAAACACGATCATACAGGGGGCTTTGCCCGTCTCTTTCGGCTCTTTTACGAGCATAGTGCTACAAAAGTGCAGGAACTCGGAGATGCGGAAATCCTTGTCTGTATCGAAGAACTCCTTGCCCGCCAGCTCACTCTCTCCGTTCTTGTTATCGCCGTCGACGTACCACGACGGATTTGATCCGTAAGCATCCCTACCGATGTTGTAGGGGATATCGGCAATAATCAACTGGGCCTTCGGGATTCCGTAGGTCTTGAAGTTTTGGAAATGGTCGTTGTATAGTTCTATGCCTTTCATGGCTATATCTTTTTGTCAATCAGCATTGCCAGCCTCCGCATCCGCGCATGGTGCTGTTTGCAGTGGGCCGTTCTCTCGGCAAATATGTTCGCCGCGGTTTGCAGAAGTCCGGCATCGTCCGGGGTGAGCACTATCCGGATCTCATCCTTGCCTGTTTTCTCGTTCGTTTCTCGTATTACTTTCATAATGCTCAGTTGTTTGATTGCATTTTTCCGGTGGGAGATGCTGATCTTAATACCCAGTACTTCGTTCCGTTTACCTCAACCCCATAAAAATCCTCACTGCGATATTTTCCCGAGTGGACCAGATCGCACAGCTCGGTGTACGTGTAATGGCGAGAGCCTGGCGTGTATTGCTTTTTATCCTTGAGGGCAAAATCACGTCCGATGTAGTTGACGAGGATAGCGAATGCGTTCTTTTTCCCCGATTCTCCTACCCGGTTGCTGTCCATCTGGGCAATCAATCGGCGGAGATCTTCAGCGTCATATTTTTTCAGCAGCCAAATGATTTGTGTTTCATTAAGCGGCTCGGGCATCCCGGCAATAACCGGAAAGCGTTCCGCCACCCAGTCGAGCAGCGCTCTTGCGTCCTCGTGTGCGTATGCGCGCTCACGCGCGTTTTTGTCCCGTAACAAGTTATTATTATCTTGTGTGTGTGTATTCTTGTTCTTCTTGTATTCTTGTATATAGGCGGTACCTTTTTTGCAAATGATACCGCAAATTTCTGTTGTATCGTTTGCGGTACTTTCTGCAATACCTTTTAATTGTCCGACAATGTTATTTGCATCTGTATTACAGTATTTTACAGCATTATTCTGTTGTATCGTTTGCGGTACTTTCTTCAATGCGGATTTTGGTGTCTTTTTGGTGTCTTTTTGGTGTCTTTGAACACCAAACGATATAGTAGATTCACCTGGGCCGAATACCTGATATTTATCGTAGTTCAGTATCGTTATATATGATGTCACGTTGTTTTTTTGCTGTTCTATCTGACCGGCGGCTTGTAGCTCAGTTAAATATTTACGAACCTTATTCCGTGACCATTGCCACCTGGGAGCAAGATCCTTTTCGGAAATAACCACCTGTCCGCGCTCTGCCTCAACACGTATCCCCCGAATACGAGTGATCACCGTATCATGGTTGGCGAGTAGCAACAGGTCTATCCACGCCCCCATCCGCGTGAATTTCTCCGCGATGTAGTCCGGATGATCCATGATCTGCCTATGCAGTTTTATCCAGCCGCCGGTGCTCATAATGACTTCTTACGGAAAATGGTTAATATGCCCATGAGTGGGCGATGACCGTTATCTATTTTACATAGCTTTCCGTGAAGCATATGGGCTCGCCTAAGAGCATTCCGATACTTGTTCGACCCAACGGTCGGCTCGTCCATGAAAGCCCTTAGAACGGCGATTATGTCGCGTAGCGCGCCGTTGGATATATACTTCATAACAAATACGTTTTATTGTTCATATCCTTCTTTTCTCCAATAGATGGCTCGAAGTATTTTTTACAGTTCGCGGCTACTATCACCGGATTGGCCCATTCTCGCTGAAACCTGCGCCAATCTTTCGTATAGTTGCCATTATGGTCGCGGTAGAGCATTGCCATCGGCATAAACCCTGCGCGGTATGCCTCACCGAAGCGCTGGATACACTTATCGAACGTGTCGTGCCGATCGTATCCAATCAACACGTAGCACCGCAGAACATGGCTTGCCCGAGTGAACCCGACATCCAACAGCATCCTACCCGCCTCAACCAGCGGCTCTAATTCTGCCGGACGGTCGTATGCAAAAAACAAGGTTTCCGATTTCACCTCTTTCAGTCTGGCAGCCATACTGGGTGTGAGTAGTGCCGATTCCAGACCACCAACAAATTGTGGCCTGTATGGCTGGCGTTGTAGCATCTCGAATACCCCGTCGATATGCGCCGGGGAGCACGCGAGTAGGTTGTCATCGGTAACGATCCAGCCGTCAGTGATCGGAAGCTCCCGCAATACACCGCCCTCGCGTTTCGGCACAGCGCAAAATGAACAGCGGTTCGGACATCCCCGGCTCGTTATGACGTAGCCGCGCTTCATGTACATTCCCGGCACGAAGTTGCCGCCCGGCTCATTGTACGCGGGACCGCCCACTTTGACCGGCGCAATGTGCGCCCAGTATCTGACAGCATCTTCTGCCCAAGACACATCCCATGTGAACGCCACCGATATATGCACCTCATCCACTACACGCTGCGCATCGAACAGGTCCGGGAATTGTTTACCAACCAGTACTAAAGAGTCGTCTGGTGTAGCATTCGTTTTTCGGGGGAATATGCGTAGTATCCGTTTCATATTGATTTGCGTTGCTTTAACAGAACATACCTGACCCGCTCCCTCTGCTTATATCGTTTCTTTACGATCAGCTTAGTGTAGTCCTTATCGACAGATAAGAACTTAAACCATTCCGACGCGATCAGGGCGATAAGTTCCCGGCGACGTGCATAGGTTGTGTAGTGCTTCATGATCCCGAGGTAGGAGTTCATGCTCGATGCGAATGCTTCCGCATTCTTAGTCATAAGCCTTGCATTGCCGGCAAATTCATTGAACTTGTGAATGCGTTTAAATGCCTTACCCAGCGTCCGGTTGCCTATGTAAATGCGCTCTCGCTTGACTTCGGCGCCGATAAACTCTATTCCTTTAGTGTAGGACTGGAGATAGAATTTGCGGGGATGGAGCGTAACGCCAGCAGTCGATTTTAGGTGCTCCCGGATCATGGGAATCGCAGCAAGCAATCGCCCTTTGTCCGGATCAATCAGATAGTAATCATCCACATATCGACCCACGCGAATGCCGAGCGTATGTTGAATGTAATGATCCGTATCATTCAGCAGGAAGTTGGCCGTGAGCTGTGATGTTAGATTTCCGATCGGCAGCCCGTGTCCGGGCTTGGCCGTAAACAGGCTCTTATTTGTAGATAGCCCCTGCCAATCTGAACGTGATCCTTTGATTACGCAATTCGTTTCCGGGGCGTTCAGTAGGACTAACTGTGACAGGCGCAATAGATATGCCTTATCGTCGCCTATATAGTTATCTTCAATGAACCGACACAACTTGTCAGTAAGCAGTTGCCGATCGATCGACATAAAGAACCCCTGCAAGTCAAGGCGCATTACCCAGCATTCGCGAGTGTAGTTCTCTGATAACTCCCGAATATCTGCATGAAGGGACTTTATCCCGGCACTATTGCCTTTCCCTTTACGACAGTTGAACGACCTGTCGATGAATGCAGATTCAAGTAGCGGTTCGATCCGTATGGCAATCCAATGATGCACAATACGGTCGCGGAAAGAGGCGGCAAAGATTTCGCGCTTGACGGGTTCTTCGACGATGAAAGCAACGGAACGTCCGGGCAAGTACGTTTCAGAAACTATATCCCCATGTAGTTGCAGGAGATAAGCCTCGTAATTCGCCTCGAACCATGATGCGCTATACGTACCGCGCTTATTTGCACGGCAATCATAATACGCCTCATATATGCTTTCTATCGTCATAGCTACTGTTATTTTTTGAAATTCGGAGACCGCGCGCACGTAGTTCGTGTTGTTCTTATTGTTGAAGTTGACGTTGCCGTTGTTCATATTGACGCACAGGGCGCGGGACTACAATGTTTTTCCGCCTTATCTTGTTCTTAACTCTAAATGAGAGTAGGCAGACCTTTTCAAAATGAAAACTGCTCTCGTCTGAAAGCCGTAGCCGTCAGACCTCACGCTCGCTATTTAATGATTTTACCCACCCGCCAATTTGTTTTGAAATCTTCGCTGCCAGCTCCGCGATATTTACCGCATGATTCAGATGAATGAATCTCCGTTCGTTGGCTATCCGCAAATATGTTTGCAGGGTATTGAATTCTGCCTGAAATTTAGTCAGATAACCAACTCTATCGCTTTTCGTCGCTCCATAAGCAAAATTGAGCGTTGCTAACAACTGATAACCCGTATCGAGTATGCGGTCGCCGAGAGTTCGGCGATGCTTAACCGGCATGTCTTGAATGTGGTCGAGCAACATATTAACCAGCCTCATCGTATCTTTGTATACAGGTATGTTGTGGGCACTCATTTTACATTATGGTTTTGCCCGGCGGGTTTAAACCCCGCCGGGAAGATTAAAATCACAAATGAAAAGCGGAGACCGCGCGCACGGAGTACGTGTCGAGCTTAGTGAAGAAGTAGACGAGGCCGAAGTACATACCGACGCACAGGGCGCGGGACTGGTCGGTCGGATGTTCTCGGTCAGTCCAGAACCAATCGTCGAATATGGGCTTGCCAATGGACTTCAGATGCTCGTCGATTTTTGCAGTGGCCGCCATAACAGCTAATCCCTCCTCCATTGTGGGAAGTCGGTGCCCGCGCTCTGCGACGATTACACCTGCCTTATCCCATGTTGGGCGGTCGACGGCAAACGGAATGAAAACTCCGAATGTCTCAAAATTAACGGTGATCCCCGTCTCGTTCGTCTCGATGTTCTTAATAGTCTCGGTCATAGCCTATGATTTAAAGGTGAAATTTTCAAAATGAAAAGCGGAGACCGCGCGCACGTCGAGCGTGCCGTTCTTATTGAGGAAGTTGACGTAGCCGTCGAGCATAGCGACGCACAGGGCGCGGGATACGTCGGTAGGATGGGCCGTACTCGACCAATGGTAACCGTTTGTAATTTTCCACCCGCCAATAGCACGCAAGCAACCGTTGATCGCATCGCGGTGCTCGTAAATCAATTTGAGTGGGGCGACGGCGGGTAAATCCCACTCGCCAACGCCGATGTCGCCATTCGAATATTGGCGGCACCATTCAGCCGCAGGTGATCCGTCAACATCCCAGATCACATTGTCCTCGTCGGCATAATTAGTACCCTTATACGCCATGATCATGGCATCGGTGGCCGTCTCGCTGTCGAACGATTCCTGATCGGTCTCCAGTTGCGACTTTGCTTTATCCATCGCTCCCCACTGGAGTGCAACACTTGCATGAGGCGCGACAATAAAGGCCGCATCTTCGGTTATGACCCCTACGCCGAGCGGAGCAATGTTCTTGTCCCACTTCTCGATCGAGGTTGCTGTGTTGTCGACCCCAAGACACCATATACCGACCGGGCGGCCAGTCAGGGCACTTTTACCGATGAGAGTTTCGAGGGCTTTCTTCACCTCTTTCGATGCGCCGTTGTAGAACTCTTGCGCTACTGTTTTGTTGATTTGGATATTTTCCATATTAATATATGTGTTATTTTAAGTATTGTCAAAGAACCTCCTGCCTACTTCCCAGCCGTCAAGAGGGGTAAAACCCAAACCTAATCATGATGAATTACGTAAGTTTTGTTCCGGCGACGGGATTCGGACCCGTAATTCTCGGCAATCCGGTTTAACTGACCGGTGCCTCAACTCTGCATGGCAGGGTGTCTGCCAATTCCACCACGCCGGAAATTATATCCGTCTTTCCGGATCGTCAGTCTTTCACCCGAATTCCTTTTTACCATTAAGGCGATCGGTTTGCCTACCTGCCAGACCACTATGAACTGGGAATCCGGCATTAAGGTTCAGGCACCCACCCTTAGCCCGACAAGGCCAAACGCTTTATGCTCGCCCCCGTTATATCTGTGCTATCAAATTCTCCAATGCGACGCGGTCGGGTACTATAAGTCCGCCGAAATGGTCGTAAATTGCAATGCATGTTGCTAAGGTCACCTTTGCGGTGCTCATACCGGCAGATATCATCCAATCGTATACCTGTTCTACTTTTTCATGCGGTTTCATAATCGTAAGATTTTAAATTATTTGAAGTATTTCCCTATCTATGTCTTGGCGGCTGTATAACCATGCGTCCTGCTTCTTGCGTCGTGGGTTTGCCTTACATCGGATCAGCCCGGCTTTTGCCCACCGCTTAAAGGAATGGCGCTCATGTCCAGTATACTTAGATGCTTCCACAGGAGTAAGCCAAACTTTCTTATGATGTAACTGTTCCATCGTATAGATTTTTTCAGTATATTTCGCCACAAAAAAATACCACCGCCGAGTCGTTATCTTGGGGAAAACCTCGGCGGTGGTGCGAAGATGTTACCAGAGGTAGCCGGTAACTCCTTTATGTCTCTTCAAGTTTTCCCCGACTTGCTTAAGGCAAATATACAAACAGTTTGCATTAAAATGCAAACATTTTGCTAACTATTTTGCTTTGAATGATAAAATAATTACTAACCGACTAACTAAATAATTGATAATCAATAGAGAATAAATGACTGAATCGGGAAAAAGAATTCAAGACGTGATGGACTACCTCAACCTGAATAAGAATTCGTTTAGTGTAGCCATAGGCATGTCGAGCAATGTGACAATCGGACGTATATTGAATGAAGATCGAAATCCTCACTCATCTACTTTACAGAAAATAGTAACACGCTTTCCGCAGGTAAACTATGACTGGCTAAAAACCGGCGAGGGCAATATGCTAAAACCTGAAACAAATAGCATGCAACAGGAAGGCACGGTCCTTCACGGTAAACTTATCCCATTTTACGATGCAGAAGCAGCAGCAGGCACCGAATACGGCATGAATATGGAGCCAGCACGCCAAACGGGAATGATCGATATTGGGACTGTACTATATGACAGTGAATCTGCAATACGGGTGTACGGAAATAGTATGATCCCAAACTATCCAGCCGGGTGCGTGATCGGACTGAAACTCCATACAGATAGTTTTATCGAGCCCGGCCGGGTCTATGTGGTCGAAACGCGAGATAACAGGTATCTAAAGCGACTATACTACACGGAGGATCGATCTGGATTCCACTGTCTAAGCGACAATCGGCTAAAATTTGAAGATGGCCCATTAAAGGGGTTACCGCGCTATCAAGACTTCGAAATCCCGCTGGATGAAGTTATACGTCTACATTGCGTTGTCGGAGTAATAAAGCGTAATATTTTATAGCAACGTGCGCTATTTGACATGCATATTGAATTTAACCGCGCTCTTTCACATAGCTTAATCATTGTATATCAATTAATTACACGGCAATAAATGATCCTTGACAGGGTAGGGGTCGCAGGTTCGAATCCTGCATGGCTCACGGATATAAAAAGGACGGCCAATGAAAGCCGTCCTTTTTGGTATCGACCTATGGCACAGCAGGATATAAAGATAATCATGGGCATCGACCCCGGCACGAACTGTACGGGATACGGTGTATTGGAGGTACGGGGGCGTACTCCGCGCTGCATCGTGTTGGGGTATATCGAACTGCACAAGGTCGGCGATGTCTATCAGAAGCTGCGCCATATCTTCGAGCGGGTTAGCGCACTTATCGAGGAGTACCGCCCCGACGAGGTGGCGCTCGAATCACCGTTTTTCGGGGAGAATGTGCAGAGTATGCTCAAGCTGGGGCGGGCGCAGGGGGTCGCTATGGCCGCGGCACTGACACGCGGGCTGCCGGTCTTCGAATACGCCCCTCGCCGGATCAAGCAGGCGATCACGGGCAACGGCGGCGCTTCTAAGGAGCAGGTGGCGGCGCTG
>QMCD01000104.1_pt1 | contig 58729 bp, 46 predicted proteins | sample 1821841 | NCBI WGS metagenome assembly QMCD01 (sample SAMN01991225, study PRJNA193472) | Termite gut metagenome, whole genome shotgun sequencing project. | isolation source: worker | host: Macrotermes natalensis
GACGTGAGAAAATTGGAAAAATTCTGCGAAGAAAATTTCTCCGTAACCGATTTGAAAAAAGTGACTTATGAGATGCTGAGGGAGTACATTACCTTTGTTAGCGACATGGGTGTAACGAACCGTACACAAGCCCGGAGCATTTCCAGCATTCGTTCGTTTTTCAAATTTCTGGTGTATGACGGGATTCTGGAAACCAACCCGACCAAACTGCTGGAAGCTCCGAAAGTGGGACGCAAACTGCCGAGCACGTTGACTGTGGAAGAGATCGACACGATCCTGAACGCCGTGGAGATGTTCAAACCGGAAGGACAACGCAACAAAGCAATTATCGAAGTTTTGTACTCCTGCGGTTTGCGGGTATCCGAACTGATCGGGTTAAAACTTTCGAACGTGAATTTCCGGCAGGGAGTCATCAAGATTGAAGGGAAAGGCAACAAAGAACGGTTAATTCCATTGGGAAAAAATGCCAAACAGGAGATCAAACTCTACCTGAAGGGATATCGCAGTTATTTGGATATTCAGCCGGAATTCGAAGATATTCTTTTCCTGAACAAACGGGGGGCAGCTCTGTCGCGTGTGATGGTGTTCAACATCATCAAACACTTGGCTCACCGGGCAGGATTGAAGAAATCGATCTCTCCGCACACCTTCCGCCACTCGTTCGCTTCACACCTGGTAACAGGCGGAGCCGACCTGCGGGCTGTACAGGACATGCTGGGACACGAATCCATCCTCACAACCGAGATCTATACACACCTGGATAACAACTACCTGAAAGATACCATCAACAAGTATCATCCGAGAATCAAGAAGGAGGAAGAAGAGGCGGCAGTCGAAGAAAAAGGGAAAGGGAAAAAGAAGAAGGATCAGGACGAGGAGTAAAAATCCAAAGAAGTAAAGAAAAAAGGGCGTGGGAACACGTCCTTTTTACTTTATGGATCAACCAAACAATTGCCTGATCCGCCCGACTTTCTCCTCCATCGGAAGCGCCGCATCTATCCAGTGGATCGGTATGCCGTCGCGTTCCATTTTCCGGAACCAGGTCATTTGCCGTTTGGCAAACTGGTGGATGGCTATATTCAATTTTTCCACCATCTCACTGTACTCCAACCGACCGGTCAAGTAGAGGGTCAAAAATTTATACTCCAGGCCATAGTAGAGCAAATCTTCAGCAGCTATCCCGCTTTCCAACAATTTCCGGACTTCCTCTATCATCCCCTGCTCCAGCCGCTCCTGCAAACGCCGGGTGATCCGTTCCCGCCTGACTTCCCGGCTTACATCCACTCCGATCACCAACGGCTCCAATCCCGGAAACTCCTGCTTTTCCATGGGATGTTCCCGGTAATACTCCTCGATCTCGATCGCCCGCACCGCCCGTTTTACCGTATCTATGTCTGTTGTGTTGTGAAGCTCTTTGTAAGCGGACAGGATCCGGGTCAGCTCTCCCAACTCTTTCCCCTCCAACTCCTGCCGGAGTTTTGCATTGACCGGAACACTCAACAAGCGGTATGCTTTTAAAACCGCCTCCACATACAGTCCGCTCCCGCCGCACAGGACAGGAAACACTTTTCTCGCCTCACAATCGCTCCACACCCGGAGAAAATCCTGTTGATACTCGAACACATTGTATTTGTACCCGGCATCTGCAATGTCGATCAGGTGACACGGTATCGCCCTGCCTTTGTACTGATACTCTCCAAGATCTTTTCCTGTACCGATATCCATTCCTCTGTAAACCTGACGGGAATCGGCGCTGATCACTTCCCCACCCAGTTCCGCCGCCATCCGCACTGCCAACGCAGTCTTGCCGCTGGCGGTCGGCCCGGTTATACACAAAAGGTTAAACTTTTCTTTCATACAATCGTATATCCATTGTCGCAAACGACAACCCGGTTTTTCGGTTTGCACCGTTGGAAAACAAAAGTAGAAAAAATCAAGCACGCTTTATGCAAAAGTCCGGTATCTTGCTATTATTGGCGCTTTTTTGCTCTGTAACTGCAACAACAGCGCAACTTCCAAACAGGATTTTGATCATTGAAAACCTGATACGGCAAGGGGATTTTAACCGGGCGCTCCAAGCTGTGGAAGAGGAGATCGCTGTTTCGGATCCCACCCCGGATCTGCTGTTTCTGAAAGGGATTTGCTGCAGTCAGATCGAACAGTTCCGGCCACAGGCGAACGACGTTTTTTACCAAGCCTTGTCGATTTGCCGGGAGTGGAGACTGAAGGTCAGCATCCTGTATAACATCGCCCGGATGCACCGGCTGAGTAACGAACATGCCAATGCCGTTCGCATTTACAACCACCTGCTGGAATACACGATTCCGGAGAAATTCCGGGAACATTTGGAAGAGGAGAAGGCAGCCTGTTACCGGCTCCTGAAACACGGATGCAAAACCGATCACGGAAAAATAACCGGAGTGGATAAAACCGTACAGGCTGGATTGCGAATCAGTGCGTAAAATAAAAATACCAAACAATTGTTAAAATGCCCAAGAGTTTGCGGGGGTTTTTAAAGAGGAAACCGTAATTTAGCTTTAAAATTCCGCATGAAATGGAAAGAGTGTTAAAAATCAAGTAATAAAAACGACTAAACGATCCAATTGTATGATGAATAATGAACACGTGCTGATACGGGCATTAGAGCCGGAAGACCTTGAATATCTGTATACCTGGGAAAACAATATGGATTTATGGGAGGTCAGCAACACACTGGTTCCTTTTTCACACTTTACCCTGAAAAAATACATTGAAAACGCGCACCGGGATATTTACGAAGCCAAACAGCTTCGCTTGATGATTGCCCGAAGGAAAGACGGGGCTCCCATCGGATTGATCGACATTTACGATTTCGATCCGTTCAACATGCGGGCCGGCCTTGGGATCATGATCTACCAATACGCCGACCGGCGGAAAGGGTTTGCCGGAGATGCCATCCGGTTGATCCTGGATTACTGCTTCGAAACCCTGGGGCTTCACCAAGCCTACAGCTGCATCCCGGCTTGCAACATTGCCAGTATTAAACTGTTCGAAAAGGTAGGATTTTCAGAGATCGGCCGCTGCAAAGAGTGGTTGAAACGCGGCGATGTCTGGGAGGATGTACTCTATTATCAACTGTTGAAATCCGACTGGTACACAGAATAAATTCACCTGTTCTGTCGGCACCGTACTTTGGCGATCAGTTTCCGAATCCTTCCCTCTCCGACGCAGGGGGCATGCCCGTCTTCCGGAAAAAAGACCGCAAAACAGCCCGGTGTAAGCGGGAAATAAAAAGAGGCCTTGTCGTCGTAAAAATCGATGTCGGTTTTGGACGGATCTGTTGGACGGATCTGTGTTAACTCCTGCCGGGGTTTCCAGCCAAACTCCTCGTTCCCGGCGATCAGCACCTGTATGTCGATGTAGTCGTCATGGGTTTCCAGCAGGACCTTGCTTCGCTCTTTCCCGGTTGTTTCCACCACATTGATCCAGGCATTCTCCCCGTCGATCCCGATCCGTCCGGGCTCCAAACGGGCCAGGTCTGCCGATCGCAAAAAATCAAATACTTCTTTGAAATACGGATTCATTTTTTCGATCCGTGCAGCGTTGTCCAAGCTATCAATAATCATCTCTGTTCTGTTTTAGGTTTCATCCTACAAAAATAACGATTTCTAAGAAGCAGTATCTTTTTCGTGCCGAAATTAGTATCTTTGCGCGGCATAAAATTGAACCCATGGACCACAAGTCAGGATTTGTCAATATTGTAGGGAATCCCAATGTAGGGAAATCGACCCTGATGAACCGGTTGGTCGGGGAACGGATCTCTATTATCACCTCCAAATCGCAAACGACCCGGCACCGGATCAAGGGAATCGTCAACAGCGACCGGTTCCAGATCGTTTTTTCCGATACGCCAGGCGTGGTGAAACCGAGTTACAAAATGCAGGAGTATATGCTGGAGTATTCCAAATCGGCGCTGGCGGATGCCGACGTCATCCTGTACGTAACCGATACGGTGGAAGATTTCCGGAAAAACAGCGATTTTGTGGAGAAAGTGGCCCGTTCCAGTGCTCCGGTGTTGTTGGTGATCAATAAAATAGACCTGACCACCCAGGAGAAATTGGAGGCGTTGATAGACAACTGGCAGGCGCTGATTCCCCGGGCGGAGTTCTTTCCCGTTTCCGCTACCGAAAATTTCAACATTGACAATCTATATAAGCGGATCCTGGAGTTATTGCCGGAAGGAGAACCCTATTTTCCGAAAGACGAACTGACGGATCTGCCCGCCCGATTCTTTGTGAACGAGATCATCCGGGAGAAGATACTGCTGCATTACGAAAAAGAGATCCCTTACTCGGTAGAGGTGGGCGTGGAAGAGTTCCAAGAGGAGGAGAAACGCATCGAAATCCGGGCTGTGATCTATGTAGAGCGCGATTCCCAGAAGGGGATCATCATTGGGCACAAGGGCGAAGCCCTGAAAAAAGTGGGTATGGAAGCCCGGAAAGACATTGAAAATTTTTTCGGAAAAAGCGTATTTCTGAACTTGTATGTGAAGGTGCAGAAGGATTGGCGAAGCCGGGAGCAGGATTTGAAGAATTTCGGTTATATCCAATAGAGCATTTTTCCGGTTTATCAACTATAACACTGTATAATGAGCAATATCGTAGCCATTGTCGGCCGGCCCAACGTCGGAAAATCGACCCTCTTCAACCGATTGGTCGGAATACGCCAGGCCATTGTGAACGAAGAGAGCGGCGTGACCCGCGACCGCAACTACGGCAAATCGGAGTGGAACGGCAAAGAGTTTTCTGTGATCGATACGGGGGGGTATGTCTCCAACAGTGACGATATTTTTGAGGAAGAGATCAATAAGCAGGTAATCCTGGCCATGGAAGAGGCCGATGTAGTGTTGTTTATGGTAGATGTAGAGACCGGATTGACCGATCTGGACGAAAATTTCGCCCGTCTGCTGCGCAACATCCGGAAACCGGTTTACTTGGTTGCCAACAAAGTGGATACCAGTGAACGGATGTATGAAACCGGGGAGTTTTACCGCATGGGGATCAAAAGTGATCTGTTCGGTATCTCATCGGCCAATGGTTTTGGGACGGGTGAATTGCTGGACGCGATCGTTTCCCATTTCCGGGAAGATACCGTAGAGAATACGGAACACTTGCCCCGCATTACGATCGTAGGCCGGCCCAATGTTGGTAAATCCTCCACGATCAACGCATTGATCGGCGAAGAACGGAATATCGTCACGGAAATTGCCGGAACCACCCGCGACTCCCTGCATACCCACTATACCCAATTCGGACATGATTTCCTGTTGGTTGACACGGCGGGCCTGCGAAAAAAGGCGAAAGTGAATGAAGATGTGGAGTTTTATTCCGTTATGCGTTCCGTCCGGGCCATCGAGGAATCGGATGTCTGCATGTTGCTGTTGGATGCGACGCGCGGGATAGAAGCCCAGGACCTGAACATCTTCCACCTGATCGAAAAAAACCGGAAAGGGGTGGTGATTGTGGTGAACAAATGGGATTTGGTGGAAAAGGACAACAAAACCGCTATTGTGTTTGAAAAAGCCATCCGGGAGAAAATCGCCCCTTTTCAGGATGTAGATATTGTCTTTGCCTCTGCTCTGACCAAACAGCGCTTGTTGAAAGCGCTGGAGTTGACGATCGAGGTATACCACCGCCGGACGCAGAAGTTGAAAACATCGGAATTGAACCGGGTCATGCTGGAGGCGATTGAAAACTACTCGCCCCCCATGACCAAGGGAAAAGTGGTGAAGATCAAATACGTCACACAATTGCCAACCCATGCCCCCTCGTTCGCTTTTTACTGTAATCTTCCCCAATATGTACGGGAGACTTACAAGCGCTATCTGGAAAATAAAATCCGGGAAAATTGGAATTTTACCGGCGTGCCGATCCAGTTGTTTATGCGGAAAAAATAGTATCTTTACAAGCATTTTTCCTTTTCGGCATGGATAGAAACGACAGAATCGGACACGAAGGTGTTGTGCAGGAAGTGGGCAAACGATCAATAAAAGTGTTGATTACGAGCCGTTCCGCCTGCGCCGGATGTCATGCGAAAAGCGCCTGCGGCATTTCCGGGTCCGCTGAGAAAATGGTAGAGGTCCGGGAAGAGGGCAACCGGTTCCGCCCCGGCGAACAGGTCACGGTCTATGCAACGAAGGGAAATGCGTTCTACGCCGTTCTGTTCGCATACATTATTCCTTCGCTGTTGCTGGCCGGGACCATCTGGGCGATGGGTGCGGCCGGAAGTGGGGAGGTGATCTCTGCTGCTGCTTCCCTGTGTGTCTTAACACTTTATTATGTTGTACTTTATCTGAACCGGGTAAAAATGGGAAAAAAGATACATTTTACGGTTGAGAAACAGAATATTCAGTCACATTTACTATGAACACAATTCTCATTACGATCATTTCCTTGTGCGCCATCGGTATTGTATCGGCCGTTATTTTATACATCGTTGCACAGAAATTCCATGTGGAAGAGGATCCGCGGATTGATACCGTGGAAGGGTTATTACCGGGAGCGAATTGCGGAGGGTGCGGATACCCCGGCTGCCGCGGGTTGGCAGAAGCCATTGTAAAGGCGAACGATATGGAAGGGCTGTTCTGTCCGGTCGGCGGAACCGCCTGCATGAAGGAGATTGCCACCGCCCTGGGCCGGGAGGTCAGCGAATCCGCTCCGAAGACAGCGGTCGTCCGGTGCAACGGCAGTTGTGCCAACAGGCCCCGGACGAACCGGTATGACGGTGCTCCCTCCTGCGCTGTTGAACACGCCTTGTATGCCGGGGATACCGCCTGCACGTACGGTTGCCTCGGATGCGGCGACTGTGTGGAAGCCTGTACCTTCGACGCCATTCACATGGAAAAAACGACCGGCCTGCCGGTAGTGACTGATGCATGTGTTGCCTGCGGAGCCTGTGTCAAATCCTGTCCCCGTTCGATCATTGAATTGCGGAACAGGGGCCCGAAAGAGCGCCGGATCTTTGTGGCCTGCGTGAACAAAGAGAAGGGCGGTGTGGCCCGGAAAGCGTGCAGTGCAGCATGTATCGGTTGCTCAAAGTGCGTGAAGGAGTGTGCGTTCGAAGCCATTTCCATCGAGAAAAACCTGGCTTATATCGATTTTATCAAATGCCGGCTGTGCCGGAAATGTGTTGCTGTTTGCCCGACCGGCGCTATTCACGAGATCAACTTTCCCGCTCGGAAAATAACACCGGAAGTGAAGGAAGCGGAAGAGGCACCGGAGGAAAAAAACACAGAGCCGGCAGCGGTCAATATGCCTGTCCCAACAGCTATCGTAATTGCAGAAAAGGCTGCAACCGCAGGAACGATTGTAGTTCCGGAAGACTCCTCCGTCGCGAAAAAAGCAGAAGAAGAGAAGATCTCCGAAGAAGAGGAAGTGGCGGAAGAGGAGAAAAAGGAAATTTCCCGGAAAGCAGACCGGACAAGCAACGAAGAGATTGATTTTAAAATTTAAAAACATACGCTGTGTTGAAGAGCTTTAAGATCGGAGGTATACATCCTCCTGAAAATAAATGGACAGCGGACGGGAAGATTGAAGTATTGCCCGTACCGGAAGAGGTGGTGATCCCGTTGGGACAGCACATCGGAGCGCCGGCAACCCCTCTGGTACAAAAAGGAGACCGCGTAAAGGCCGGACAACCGATCGGAGAGGCGGCCGGTTTTGTTTCCGCCGCTGTACACAGTTCTGTTTCCGGTATGGTGACGGCGGTGGAAGAGCGGCCCGATGCGGGAGGGATCCTGCGCCCCGTGGTGGTTGTTAAAGTCGAAGGGGACGAATGGATGGAAGATATCAACCGTTCGGAAAAGCCAGAGCACAACATCACTGCCTCCAAGGAGGATATTTTGAAAGCGATCGGCGCAGCCGGTATCGTCGGCATGGGCGGGGCTACCTTCCCTACCCGGGTAAAGCTCTCTCCGCCCCCCGGAAATACTGCCGAACTACTGATCATAAACGGTGTGGAATGCGAACCTTATCTGACGGCCGACCACCGGATCATGCTGGAGCGGGCGGAAGATATCGTTGTCGGCACCCTGATCCTGATGAAGGCATTGGAGGTGAAAAAAGCTGTGATCGGTATTGAAAACAACAAACCGGACGCTATCGGCAAATTACAGGGGATCGCCTCCAAGGTATTGGGGGTAGAGATCTGTCCGTTAAAAGTGAAATACCCGCAGGGCGGGGAAAAACAGTTGATCAAAGCGGTGACCGGAAAAGCGGTTCCTTCCGGGGCACTTCCCATTGCCGTGGGTGCGGTCGTTCAGAATGTCGGAACGGCGCTAGCGGTATACGAAGCAGTGATGAAACGGAAACCGTTGGTGGAGCGCGTCGTAACGGTGACCGGGAAATCAGTGAAAAAACCAGGCAATTTCCTGTGTCGCATCGGAACACCCATCTCCAAACTGATCGAAGCGGCCGGAGGCCTGCCGACAGATGCCGCCAAAGTGATCGGCGGCGGGCCAATGATGGGGCGCGCCATGGCCAATCCGGACGCCCCGGTGACCAAAGGTACCAGTGGTATCCTGATCCTGAGCGAAAAAGAGGCGTTGCGCAAGCCTGCATCGAATTGCATCCGGTGCGCCAAATGTGTTTCGGTATGCCCGATGGGGCTAGAGCCGTATCTGTTGATGGATCTCTCCTGCCATCAATTGACGGAACGTTTGGAAGCGGAGAAGGTAATGGATTGCATTGAATGCGGTTCTTGTAGTTTTACCTGTCCCTCCCACCGGGCCCTGCTGGATTACATCCGCCTGGGCAAAAGCAGAACCGGCGCTATGATCCGGAACAGGAAACAGTAAATTCGAATTTTGAAAATATAGCGTATGAAAAATAGGATAATATCTCCCTCCCCGCATGTTCACAGTGGTGATTCCATTGAAAAAAACATGTACGGAGTTTTGATCGCCCTGGTCCCGGCTTTTATCTGTTCCGTTCTCTTTTTTGGGTTGGGAGCCGTTGTGGTCACCCTGACTTCGGTGGCGGCCTGTTTGGTGTTTGAATATGCCATCCAGAAATTCCTGCTGAGACAATGCCCGACCATTTTTGACGGATCGGCCCTGATCACCGGGGTGTTATTGGCTTTTAACCTCCCTTCTAACATTCCTTTGTGGATCATTGTGATCGGTGCGTTGGTAGCCATCGGGATCGGCAAAATGAGTTTCGGCGGATTGGGGTGCAACATTTTTAATCCCGCTTTGGTGGGGCGCGTATTCCTGCTGATTTCCTTTCCGGTACAAATGACGACCTGGCCGGTTCCCGCCGGAATCCATACGCCGCTGGTGGATGCTGCCACGGGAGCGACTCCGTTGGCGTTGCTGAAAGCGGCCGTCCATACCGGCAAGCCGGTATCGGAACTGATCTCCTCCGGCACCGTGTCCGGTTACCGCGATCTGTTTCTCGGCAACACGGGCGGAAGTTTGGGCGAAGTGGCAGCATTGGCCCTGCTGATCGGATTTGTCTACCTGCTTTTTTGCAAGATCATCACTTGGCACATTCCGGTCACCATTTTTGCCACCGTTTTTCTTTTTTCCGGTATTCTGCACCTGGCCAACCCGGACCTGTTTATCAATCCGGTATTCCACCTGCTAACCGGCGGAATGATGCTTGGAGCAATCTTTATGGCAACGGACTACGTCACCTCTCCCATGTCCGTCAAGGGCATGACGGTTTACGGTATCGGGATCGGGATCCTGACCGTGCTGATCCGCCAGTTCGGAGCCTATCCGGAGGGGATGTCCTTTGCCATTCTGATCATGAATGCGTTTACACCGTTGTTGAACCGATATTTCAAACCGGCAAGGTTTGCCTAAATGCGATAATGTATGGGAAAGAAATTAGCTTCTACGTTCGGGAACATGTTGTTGGTGTTATTCGGGGTGACTTTGTTGGCCTCAACCTCGGTCGCTTACGTATATACCCTGACGGAAGAACCGATCAATCAGGCCCGGCTGAATAAACAGGAAGAGGCCATCCGGGAGGTGATCCCGGGAGAGTTCAACAACGATCCGATGGAGGACAAGTGGGGAAAAGAGATGGAGGACGGAAGGGTGCTGGAATTCTATCCGGCCAAGAAAAACGGCGAAACCGTTGGTACAGCTGTTAAAACGTATACCACAAAGGGATTCAGCGGAGAGATCTGGTTGATGGTCGGTTTTCTGCCCGACGGGAAAGTAGCCGGTTATACGGTGCTGGAACACAAGGAGACGCCCGGATTGGGTTCCAAAATGGACGTTTGGTTCGTAAAAGGAGGCAAGGGCGACATTACCGACCGGACCCCGGCGGAGAATCCGCTGAAAGTGAAACAGGACCAGGGAGAGGTGGACGCCATTACCGCCGCTACCATCTCTTCCAGGGCTTTTCTGGATGCAGTGAACCGGGCGGCGACGGAACTGCAGGGAGATGCCGCTTCCTACGACTCGTCCAGCGGGGCTACTGCGGCTTCCGGTAGCACAGAATCTAATTAAAAACAAAAGCGATCATGAGCAAGATCTCTACTTTTACCAACGGCCTTTTCAAAGAGAATCCCATCTTTGTGTTGCTTCTGGGGATGTGTCCCACCTTGGGGGTGACCACCTCTGCAGCAAATGGGGCGGGTATGGGGTTGGCTACCTGTTTTGTACTGACCCTCTCCAACTTAGTCATTTCCTGGGTGACGAATCTGATCCCCGATAAGATCCGGATCCCCGGTTATATTGTGATCATTGCAGCATTCGTAACCATCGTGGATATGTGTATGGCGGCTTATTTACCCGGCTTACATGCCACGTTGGGCCTGTTCATTCCCCTGATCGTGGTAAACTGCATCGTACTCGGAAGAGCCGAAGCGTTCGCTTCCAAAAACAGAGCGCTCCCTTCCGTATTGGACGGGTTGGGTATGGGATTGGGTTTTACGCTCAGCCTTACGTTGCTGGGGGCAGTACGCGAATTTCTGGGCAGCGGCAAGGTGTTCTCCGTTCCGGTTTACAGCGAAGATTACGGCATGCTGATCTTTGTGCTGGCCCCGGGAGCGTTCCTCGCTTTGGGTTACCTGATCGCTGTGGTAAACCGGTTTAAAAAGGTTTGACCCATTTAGAGTCTGTTTAAAATAGAGCAACTATGGAATACATACTGATATTTATCGCCGCCGTCTTTGTCAACAACATTGTATTGGCACAATTCTTGGGAATTTGCCCTTTTCTGGGCGTATCCCAACGGGTCTCCACGGCACTGGGGATGACGGGGGCCGTAACCTTTGTGATCACGTTGGCGACCATCGTCACCTTTATCGTGCAAAAAACCGTCCTGGATCCGTTCAACATCGGTTTCATGCAAACTATTGCCTTTATCCTGATTATCGCCGCCTTGGTGCAGATGGTGGAGATTATCCTGAAAAAAGTGAGTCCCTCTCTCTACCAGGCCCTGGGCGTATTCTTGCCGCTGATCACCACGAACTGCGCTGTTCTGGGGGTAGCTATTCTGGTGATCCAGAAGGAGTATGACCTGTTACAATCTGTTGTATTCGCTGCTTCTACCGCATTGGGATTTGGGCTTGCCCTGGTTATTTTTGCCGGAATCCGCGAGCAATTGGCGCTGACCAACATTCCCAAAGGCATGAAAGGAGCGCCCATTTCCTTGGTCACAGCGGGTATCTTAGCCATGGCATTTATGGGATTTTCCGGGATCGTATAGAACACTGCATGTCTGCCGTCACCAACAAAACCATCTGGAATATTGGGTATCCCATCATTCTCGGGAACCTGGCCCAAACCCTGATCGCCCTGACAGATACCGCGTTTCTGGGAAGAGTCAGCGCCGTAGCGCTGGGAGCTTCCATGATCGCCGGTATTTACTACTATGTGTTTGCCACACTTGCCTGGGGCTTCAGTATTGGGATCCAGATCATTGTTGCCCGGCGGTTGGGAGAAGAAAAATTGAACCGGATCGGAGTGGTGTTTGAACACGGGTTGGTTGTTGTGTTTTTATTGGCGGTCTCTCTTTTTTTGATCCAGCGCTACTTTACGGAGCAATTGCTGGGCAGCGTGATCCAATCGCCCAACATTTACGCCGCTGCCGTGGAGTTTATGGCGTACCGGCATTACGGCATCTCGTTTGTCTGTTTTAATTTTCTGTTCCGGGCGCTCTACATCGGCCTCTCGAATACGAAGGTGATCAGTTATACGACCCTGCTCATGGCAGTGGTCAATATTGCATTGGATTACGCCCTGATATTTGGTCGTTGGGGATTTCCGGAGATGGGTGTAGGCGGAGCAGCGTTGGCTTCCGTATGTGCAGAAGTTTCCGCCCTCCTGTTCTTTATCGGTTATACGCTGATGAAGCTGCCGCTGAAAAAATACGCTCTTTTTGCTTTCCACAAATTGGAGGGGTGGCTGATGAAATCCGTATTGCAATTGGCTTTTCCAACAATGCTGCAAAAATTGCTTTCGTTTGGCAGTTGGTTTATCTTTTTTGTACTGGTGGAACATTTGGGCGAACAACAGACGGCCATTTCGGGTATTATCCGGAGTGTTTACATGTTGATCGCTGTCCCGGTGTTTGCCTTTGCAGCTACATCCAATACGTTGACAAGCCGGCTGATCGGAGCCGGGTCCCTGAATGAAATCAAACCTACGTTGTTAAAAATATTGCGGCTTAGCCTGATCTGTATCTCGCCGGTGTTACTGTGCTGTCTTTTCTTTCCCGGGTTACTACTCTCCATCTATACCAATGAACCTTCGTTGATCGCCGGCGCCATCCCCTCTCTGTATGTGATCTGTGCGGCGGTGATCGGGATGGCTTTCGGATTGACACTCTTCGAAGCGGTCTCCGGTACGGGAAATACCACCCATGCCCTGTGGCTGGAAACGGGAGTGTTGGCCGTCTATACGCTGGCTATCTGGCTATTCGCCCACTGGCCGGGGGCGGACGTCGCCCTAGTCTGGAGCAGTGAATTGGTGTACGGTATTTTTATCGGGTTGGCTTCCCTGCTGTACCTGAAGTTTGCACCTTGGCAAAAGAAACGGATTTGAATGTTAAAACGGGAACAACATGCAACACCACAAGACCCTGCTTTACCTGTGTATCACGATCTCTGTTATCAACCTGTTCGCTATCCTTTTTTATTCCCGGGTTTCCGGCGGGAGCGGAAGCGTTACTGCCGCTTCGTATGAGAGGGGCCGGGAAGAGTGGCAACAGACCATCGATGTGGTGGTCCCGGCTGAGATCAGCTTTGCAGGCGAAACAGTCCCTCTTCGCCGAAGGGATGTGCAGGAAGCGTTGCGCAGAGAGTTAATCGTTAATACTTACCTCCACTCCCACTCCATCCAGATCATGAAGAGTGCGCCCCGCATCTTCGCCCGCATCGAACCTCTGTTGAAAAAGCACGGCATTCCCGACGATTTCAAGTATTTAGCAGTGATTGAAAGCAACCTGAACCCATTGGCTGTCTCTCCCGCCGGAGCAGTAGGCATCTGGCAATTCATGCCGGAAACCGCCAAAGAGTTCGGATTGGAGGTAGACAGCGAAGTAGACGAACGGTTCAACATCGAGAAAGCAACCGTAGCTGCCGCTGCCTATCTGAAGAAATCTTACGAACAGTTTGGATCCTGGACCACAACCGCTGCCGCTTACAACGCAGGGGGGAATATGGTCCGGCAGCAGATGGAGATCCAAAAAGAGGAGAAGTACTACGACCTGCTGCTGGGAGAAGAGACGGAGAGATACCTGTTCCGCATATTGGCCCTGAAGCAGATCATGACACATCCCGGCCTGTACCACTTTGATATCCCGGAAACATATCCGGTGGAAAAAACCGAAACCTTACAGGTAATCGGTCCGGTCAACGATCTGGCGGATTTCGCCCAAAAACAGGGGATCAGCTACAAAACCCTGAAAAGGTTCAATCCCTGGCTGCGAAAGCCAAAGTTGCGGAATGCTTCTCGCAAAACGTACGACATTCTGATCCCCGTAGAGAAAGAGAAGTATCGGTAACAAGGGAACTTCTGTCGTTTACTGTAATTCTGCAAAGACATTTTCAATGATGCCGATCGCTTCCAGCAGTTCGATCTTCTGGATTACCAACGGCGGAGCAAAGCGGATGATGTGCTGGTGGGTCGGTTTGGCCAGCAGCCCCTTGTCCCGCATCTTCAGGCAGACATCCCAAGCTGTCTCTCCGTTCTTGGGTTTAATGACCACCGCATTCAGCAGGCCCTTTCCCCGGACTAATTCGATCCTGTCGGAATCGATCGCCTGCATCCGTTCGCGGAACAGTTGTCCGAGTTTCTCCGCATTTTTGGCCAATCCATCCTCCTTCACCACCTCTAAGGCAGCCATGGAAACGCGGGCCGCTACCGGATTTCCTCCGAACGTGGAGCCGTGTTCTCCGGGTTTGATGCAGAGCATGACCTCATCGTCCGCCAACACGCAGGAAACAGGAAAGACACCACCACTGAGGGCTTTCCCCAGTATCAATACATCGGGGCGCACCCCTTCGTGGTCACAAGCCAGCAGTTTCCCCGTCCGGGCAATCCCGGTCTGCACCTCGTCCGCCATGAACAGCACGTTGTGCTGCTTGCACAACTCGTATGCTTTTTTCAGGTAACCGGCGTCCGGAACATACACACCCGCTTCCCCTTGGATCGGCTCTACCAAAAAACCGGCGACATGCGGATCCTGCAACTCTTGTTCCAACGCTTTCAGGTCGTTGTAGGGGATCCGGACAAAACCAGGCGTAAAGGGACCATAACCGCCATACGAATCGGGATCGTTGGAGAGGGATACGATGGTGATGGTGCGTCCGTGAAAGTTACCGTCGCAAACAATGATCTTAGCTTTTCCGTCGGGAATTCCCTTTTTCAGGTAGGCCCATTTCCGGCAGAGCTTTAAGGCCGTTTCGTCAGCTTCCGCACCGGTATTCATCGGCAATACCTTGTCGTATCCAAAATACCGTGTAACATACTCCTCCCACTCTCCCAGCACATTGTTGTAGAAAGCCCGGGAGGTCAGGGTCAGTTTTCGGGCTTGATCGATCATCGCGCCGACAATTTTCGGGTGACAATGTCCTTGGTTAACAGCAGAATAAGCCGACAGGAAATCAAAATACCGTTTCCCCTGTACATCCCATATGTAAATACCTTCTCCCCGCTCCAGTACTACCGGCAGGGGGTGATAATTGTGGGCACCGTAACGGGCCTCTCTCTCCATATACTGTTGTATGTTCATAATATTGGTTCGTAATCGTTTGCGAAGTGCAATTTGAGAAAAAAAGCGCAGAAAAAAAAGTATACGATAATTTTATTTACTCTCCGGCCTCTCCCTTTTTCTCCGGAAAATAGCGAAATATTTCTGTGCCAACTCCTTGAAGGTATCGAATGTCTCTTGGTAAGAGATCCCCACCCCTTGAATGGTTTCGGTTGAATTGTAAATGATCTTTTCGTCTGTATGTGAATAGGCTTTCAATTTGAGCGTGCCTTGCCGATTCAGTTTGGCTTCCAGATCAAAATCCCCGGCAATGTTGCTGTTCGTGGAACCGGTAGCGGTATTTCTGTTCCCACCGACATCCATATTACCGTTGGCCGACAGGGTGATCCGGTCTTTCAGCAACTGGGTGGAGAGCGCCAGTTCCACCTCGTCCGCAGTAATGTTGTCGCCCGGCCGGTAGGAAAAACCAACATCGAAATTCCGGCTGATCTGGGATAGCCATCGGGAAAGCTGATTGGAGAGCAGTTCGCTGGCTGTGGTCATGCCCGCCTGATAGCCGCTTCCCCGCTCCTCCAGATCCGTTGTGTTCATGTAATCCGGGGTGTAAAACTTGTTGAGGATGAGCAGCGAAAACATCTGTTTGTTGATCTCGTCCTGGCTGGAAAAGAGGCTCTGTATGTAGCTTTTGGTCTGCGATTCGAGGGTCGGGAAGTCGATATCGAATTTCACGAGCGGATTCCGGAAATTATCGCTCAGGTTCAGGATACACTCCACCGGCACCTTGGTGCTCCTGTCCACGGGATGGGTGGAAGAGAGCAACTCATAAAGGGAAGTTTTCAGGTTGTACACCGCATTGATGTTGATGGTAGCATCGTAAGGAGAACCGTTCCAATTAATCGATCCGCCGGGAGTCAGCACAAATTTTTTGTTTAGCAGGTTACTCAGTGTAAACAGGTAGTCTCCTTTGGATATTTTGTATTCCCCGAACATGTTCAGCATCCCATCCTGATCCAATCCGATCTTCAGGTCCCCGCTTCCCCTAGTCTTCAGTATATCGCCAATGGTCGGATCGAACACCACCTGGATCTCCAGGTTGTCGTTGATCTCCAGGTTGGCATCCAACGTCGTTCCCTGCCGCCCGTATGCAACCGGATTTTTCTGCCGTTCCACCTCCCCTTCCCGTATAAATCGAAGGAAGTTGTTTCCGCTTCCGCTCCCCCCGGCCGCTAAAGGGAGGTACAGGCGTGAATTGTTCTCCGTCCGGAGGTTCACGGTGATGTCGTCGTTACCGGAGGAATTCCGCAAATGCACGGATCCACTGGCGTATACCTTCCCGTAAAAGGTTTCGTTGTGTTCCGGACGGGTGTTTATCAGCAGAAAATCCCGAAAATAGGCCTGCAGGTCGTACCGGCCGGCATTCAGGTCGTAGTAACCGGTACAATAAGCCGGCTTTCCCTCCGCATCCCGGATCCCCAGGTCTACCGCATCCACCCGGTTTTTGCGGATGTGCAATGTATCGTTGACTCGGAAAGAGGTATTGAGGTTCCGGATCTTCAGATCAACCCCGTTCAGGGAAAGGTAGCCGTTCAATTCCGGATTCCGAATCCTTCCGGAAAGGGAAACGTGACCGGAAAGGCTTCCCCGGCTCATGCTGAAATAGTCCGAAGCGTAGATTTGCAGCCGTTCCAACCCCACTTCGGAGAGGCGAATCTCCAGGTCAAGACTGTCGGCTGACGGCTTGTAATGCCCTTTGATATCCAAAGGAATCGATTGTTCCACCTGGTTTTCCGCTTGCAGTACCAATCGGCTACTGTCCGTGTCCCAAGAGGAGAGCAGATGCAAAGATCCCAGCGTATCGCGCTCCAATCCCCAATTCCGGACACGGATGTCCGAATAGATGTGGTTGTCTTTGTAGTAATCCCGAATGGATACCTGTCCGGTAGCAACTCCGAACACATTCAGGCGCTCTTTGAAAAGCAGGCGGTTTAATTCGGAAAGGTCAAACCGGCTCAGTTCCAGTGCCAATTTCTCCTCCGGATTCTCGGAGATCATCCCGTCTATGGAGAGGTACTGGTCGTTGTTCCACAAACGGAAACGGTCGATCCGGATCTCTTTTCCCGCCACCATCACCCGGGAGGGTGCTACTTGCCAAACGCTGTCCGCCAGCAAAATGACCCCGCGATGAATGGCTATTTCGGCGGCAAAATCGTTCTTTCCCAACGGCCGGAAGCGGAGATCAGCCGCCAGTTCTCCGCTATAGGTTTCCGCCCCCCAATTGCTCCAGACCAACCGGTTCCGGACGGTGTTGTCCTGCAGTGTCAGTTCGTTCCGTACATTGTACAGCCGATACTCGTTCCTGTATTCCAACTGATCCAAGATACAAGAAAGGTCCATCCGCTCCCCTCCGCCTTCCATCCGCAATTGCATGTTCCGGAAACTGTAATCTCCATAGGTAAGCGAATCCGACTCTACCGCCACTGTAAACTCTTCACCGTTGTTCCGGTAGTCCGCCGACAAGATGCTTCCATCCGCAATCCGGACGTTTGGGCAGAGTATGTCCAGTACCGGGGTCACCTCTTTGAGGCGCAGGAAGCCTCTGAAATCGACTGGCTTCTGCTCCAGGTGGGAAGCCGCCATGACGGCGTCACCGTAAACCGGCAAATATCTCTTGACTGCGTTCGCAATAAAATCGAGCGGTTGCCGGGGCAGTGCGTTGCCTTCCAATTGCAGGTCGGCTATGCCGGATGCCAGCGAAGCGGTCCGGTAGCCGCTATCGGAGCGGCTCTCGAAACTGATAAACGGAACGGTAAACAATCCGTTCTCTCCTGTGTAGACCATTCCGTTCAGCACCACGTTGGCCAGACTATTTCCTGCTCCTTTTTCCCCGTATACCCCGTTGAATTCGGTCCGAAGCGACTCCACTCCCCCGTTTATTCCCCAACCGAAACTCCGGAGGTTTTTCACATCCACCGCTCCTTTCACACCGAGGAAGGTCTGTTCCGGTGCAGGGTCGTAATTCACGACCAGCGTTCCTTCCAAACTGTCACTGTCCACCGTCGCTACTCCGTTGATCCGTCCTTCCTCCCAGGCCATATAGAGATCAGCTCCTGTCAACGTCCCTTCACCTACTTTCATCCGGTACAGCTTAGCGGTTACGTTCAAAGCGTCTTCCTCCCCGACAACTCCGGAATAGTCGCCTGCAAAATGGGCATTTCCGAGGGAACGGACCCCCAACATCCGCCCTGCCGCGGCGTTCGGAAAATGAAAGTTCCCTGAGAGGCGCGAATAATCTATGGAGTCGAGGCCGGCCGGTTCATATGCCAACCGGAATCCTCCAACAAGTCCCGGCGTCCGGCTGTTCACCCGGAGAAGGAACTCCTCTGTCGTTCCGGTAAATTTTCCGTCCAACCGGAAACCGTTCAATTGGTGCAAGGGCTTCGGGATCCGGATTTTCCAGGCGAACCAAGGGAGGTAGATCGTTTCCAGATCTACGGGATCCAAATAGGCATCGTAAAAATCAATATCGAAAACAGTGTTGTCGATGTCCGGCAAGCCATGAGAGGTGAAACTTCCCCGAAAGGAACTGTGCTTTCCGATACCGATCACCAGCTCTTCCCCTTCGATCCGGTTGACCGTGTTGGATACCACTCCCTGACAGGTGACAGTATTGTCGATCCCCACCAATACACTATTAAAATAGGCCAAATCGACAAAACTGACGCTGGATGGTCCCAATTTGTAGTATTGTCGCACCCTTTTCGTGAAATAGCGCCAATCCTGTTGCCCTGGGTTCCAACGAAAGATCAGTCGTTCCAGAAACAGCCGGCTTCTCTCCGTCCTGATTTCCGTATCCGTCAGCAAAACTGCTGAATCCCGGAGTATGGCGCCGGTGTTCAATTCCCGTATGGCAAAGCCGGATTTTTCCACCAGGCTCAACCCGGAAAACCGGAGCTTTGTGGTATCTCCGGTAAATCTGAAACCCGTCATCTCCACATTTACGTCCCGGCACTCTACATCGGTCCAGTTGATGCCGTAGTCCACCGGTTCGTATTGCTCCTCCCTGTAAACAAAACGGCAATTCCGCAAACGGATTTTCTCCAAACCCATCGTCCATTTCCGTTTCCGTCCGGTCCCTTCCGGAGAGCTATTGTCGAGGCGCTCCAAAGAGTCCAGAAAAAGTTCGATGTTCATGACCGATCTCTCTGCTCCACGGCTGATCCACAGGTTAAAGTACGCCTCTTCAAAGGTGATCTCTTTGACAACAAAACTGCGATTGCTCCAACGGAAGGAATCCGCTTCCACAAAAAAATTCCGACAATAGAGCAAGGTGTCGTTCCGGTGATCCCGCAAGAGTACATCGTTCAGTATCAATGATTTTAGCGGCCTGAAATCAACCCCTCCTATTTCCATTTTCACACCGGTCAGGTGCTCTATCCGCTGGGTAAAATGGCGCACAAGCAGTGTTTGCACCCGCGGCGTGTGCAGGGAGGCATACAACACTAACAGCAACAGCAAAAAAGCCATCGCCGTGACAATCGTTATCCGGAAGATTTTTTTTATACCCGCTCGTTTTTTGTTTGCTTGCAAAAGTATTAATATTGCAGGAAATTTGAAAGGAAAAATGCCCGTAATCTTAGGAATAGAATCTTCCTGCGACGATACCTCCGCCGCTGTCCTGAAAGACGGTTTTGTCCTGAGCAATGTCATTGCCGGACAAAAGGTACACGAAGCATACGGCGGCGTGGTGCCGGAACTGGCCTCCCGGGCGCACCAGCAAAACATTATTCCGGTGGTATCCGAAGCGCTCCGCCAAGCAAGCGTCCGGGTAACCGATATCGATGCTGTCGCTTTCACCCAGGGCCCCGGTTTGCTGGGTTCGTTACTGGTGGGTACCTCTTTTGCCAAGGGATTCGCCATCGCAGGCAACATTCCGTTGATCGAGGTCAATCATTTGCAGGCACACATTCTGGCCAACTTTATCAAAGAACCGGGTGTCGAAAGCCGGCATCCCTCCTTCCCTTTCCTGACGTTACTGGTATCCGGGGGAAACTCCCAACTGATCGTTGTCCGGGATTACTTAGATATGGAGATCATCGGACAAACTATCGATGACGCCGCCGGAGAAGCTTTCGATAAATGCGCCAAAGTGATGGGGCTTCCCTACCCCGGCGGTCCGGTCATAGACCGCCTGGCGCAGGAGGGCAATGCGGAACATTTTTTGTTTAGCAAACCCCGGATCCCCGGATTGGATTACAGTTTTAGCGGTCTGAAAACCTCTTTTTTGTACTTTATCCGCGACGAAGTGAAAAAAGAGCCGGACTTTATCCGGAATAATTTGAATGATCTGTGCGCATCGCTTCAGAAAAGCATTGTCGACATTTTGCTGCATAAACTGAAAAAAGCAGCCTGGGAAACCGGTATCAAACAGATCGCCATAGGTGGCGGCGTCTCGGCTAATTCCGGGTTGCAGGCCGCCGTCCGATCCGAAGCGATCCGATCCGGTTGGGAGGTATACATCCCTCGATTGGGCTTCTCCTTAGACAATGCCGGCATGGTAGCCGTAACCGGATACTACAAATACATGGCCGGCCAATTCACCGGCTTGGATACAGTCCCCTTCGCCCGGACCACTCTCTCGTAACTCCGGAAAGTTTGCCTTGGGATCAGTACAATTTTTCTTGGATTGTAATGAGATTTTTCTATCTTTGCATATAGTTTGTTTAAATAATTTGAAAAGTATGATAAAAATCAGACTGAATATCAGGTATACGCTTGTAGCAGCGGTAATGATCCTGTCATCGACCAGTACCGAAGCGCAGAGTTGGCTTGAAAAGGCCGGCAAGAAAGCTATACAGCGGGTCGAAGACCGTAGCAAGAAAAAGGTAGAAGATAAAATAAATAATGCTGCGGACAAGACCGTCGATGGCGCATTCCGAAAAGCCGAAGATGTCGTCAACGGTGTTGACAACAACAAAAAGGCCCCGGCACAGCCATTACAGCAAAATTCCGACGTTATAATGGCCCAACCGGAACTGCAAGCCGAGGCCCCGCAAGTCACAGGCCCGCTCCTTACGCCTAACGAGATTATCGCACAAGTGCCGTCCCTTCCGGCTCCGCAGGCGTGGGCGTCCAAAAACTATCAGGTGTTCAAGAACAAAATGGCCGAACTCGATGCTCAAGCTGCCCGGGTAATGCAAGCCGGTATGATGCAGACGATCCCCACGCAGCAGGATATGGAGGCATTCTACGCCAACCAGCAGAAACAAATGGCGATTACGAACAAGCAATTGGAAGAGAATTTCGGTTTCAGCACGACCGAAATGATGAGTATGTCGGAAGAGGAGTTGCAGGCCAAAGTGATGGCAGGCGCAAGAAAAGCCCAGGCGCAAGGCATGGAACAAATGGAGAAGGAGATGGCCGTGTGGAAATCGTTGGGCATAACCGAGGCCGACCTGAAAAAGGTGGAGAATATGACCGATAAGCAGTCCGAAGCGTATATCAAAAAGCGTATCGCAGAGAATGGCTTCTCGGAGGCCGATCTCAGAAAACGTATGGAAGCAGCCGGTGTTAAAATGATGTCTGAGGAAGAATGGAAGGAAGAGGAAGTGCGCCAACAAAAAGCCCAGAAGGATGCTGAGGCGATGGAAAAAGCCCAAGAAACCCTTGCTGCTTATACGGACCAGATGTTCGCCACCAATAACCTGATACAAGAAGCTCTGCAATCCGCCGGACAGCGCATTCAGGAGGTCAGCGACAAATACAAGCCGAGGGCAGACGAGTTGATAGCCAAAATATCCAGTACGCGGGATGATAATGCCTATAGGGATACTTATGTCGATGTCAATCCGCTGATAGATCAGTACAACCAGATCATTATGCAGTGGCGTACGGAAGCCTATAAAGTATGGTCGGAGTATATTATTACGGGACAGGGGTACTACAAAACATTGCTTACTTACGCCGTGGCTTCCGACGAGGCGAAGGCCAAAATGCCCGACCTCACCGGGAATGCCGCCATTGACAAACAACAGCGGGTATCGAACAATGCTATAACGGTAGTTATGAACTATCTCACTCTTACGGACAGCTATCCGATGGTCGAGTATGGCTTTACCTCTAGGGATACCGAACCGGGGAAAGGCTATGGCGGGAAAGGATAATCGTATACAGGTAGAGAAAATATAAACCCCTGAGTTCTTTTGGAATTCAGGGGTTTATGTTAGAAGTTATAGGTATTTTTCTATGAGGGATTGGAGTGATGGAATCCAATGTTTTTCTTTTGTTTAAAATAATCCACATCCCTGATCTCCGTTCCGACGTTTTCGACATCCACTTTTTCAATGAGGTTGATCCGGTCGACCTGTTCGATCTCACCCGTCGCGATCAGACGGGAGGCCAGGTTGGGAATGATCTGGTTCTCTAACAGGGAAATGATGTAGCGCCCATTGCCGAATTTGTTGTCACGACGCTTGCAGGCTTTCTCCACAGTGCGATGCATGGCGGTCTCTGCCTCCTCTGTGAGAACGTATTGGTTGGTCTCCAAATACGATCGGGCGATCTGCATCAATTCGTCCACACTATAATCGTCAAAATGGTAGATGTTGGGAAGACGGGATTTCATGCCGGGATTTTCATTCAGCATGTCGATCATCGGATCCGGATAACCGGCCAGGATGATGCAGATATCCCGGTTTCCCTCGTCGGAAAGGGTGGTGAGCAACGTCTCCATGATCCGCCGGCCGGGATCTTTGGGATCTTCTTTTACCAACAGCGTATAAGCTTCGTCGATAAACAGTACGCCTCCCTGGGCGCGTTCCAATGCCTGAGTGGTTTTCTCCTCCTCGCTGCCGTAGAATTTCCCGGTCAGCGAATTGCGTTCCTCCACTACTACATGCCCTTTGGTCAGTAGCCCCAATTCATGGAAAACCTTGCCCATCAGCCGGGCGACAGTCGTTTTTCCGGTACCGGGATTGCCTAAGTAAACAGAGTGTAAAGCAACAGGCTTAACAGCATAGCCCGCCTGTATACGGGCTTCGTTGTACCGAACCTTGTCCACGTACCGCTTCAACTCCTTTTTCAACGAATGCAAGCCGATCATCTGGTTGATCTGCTCCAAGGGATCAATGTTTAGCGCAGATGCCGAAATGACCCGCTTCCCACCGTGAAATCTCCGGGGCTGAACCGTTTCCGGACTGAAAGGGGTTTCGATGTCTTTTTCACCGATCACAAAAGGCGCTTCAATGATCAATTCATTCATGAAAACGACTTCCACACGATAATTGCCTTTGCGCCAATACGATTTCTGCCCTTCTCCCAGATTGATGAAACAATGGAATTGATCCGGATCCCCTCCCTCTATGGGCGCCCCTTTGTGAATGGTACTCTCTTTCAACATACCCGTCTGGTCGAAAACCGAAACAAAAAATTCGGATGGCCAAGAAAAAGAGAGTTTGTTGCGCGCCAGAAAAAAGACATCGATCGCCTCCAGTTTATCCAAATCAAAGCCGGTCAACGTGTTTTTGCGAAAATCGGTCGTTTCTTCTCCCTCGTTCCGCCGGTAAAAAGAAAAATCCTCCAACGCGAAACACTGGCCATAGTCTTCCGGTATATCGACAATTTGAAAATCGGTACTGTAATCTTCGGGATCATCGAGGATCGGAAAGTCTACTTTTTTATCCCCGTCATCGAAAGTGGTAGTCGCACGGACGTGATAATCGCCTGCTTCAAGATGAAACCCTGTAAAACAAGCCGTTTCATTGAGTTCCATCTCCTCTTTTTCCAAAAATACCTCTACCGCTTTTCTGGCAATGCACTCTCCGGCCGAGTTGTACAATAAAAAGAAAAGGGTACTTTCCCAATTTACTTGCAAGTATCTGGCATTCAACAGTGTTATGTCTACATAAATGGTTTCCGCTTCGTTTTTGCGAAATACCGATCTGTACTTCTTTTCTCCACCGATAAACTCCTCGGTATCACAATAAACCTTGAGGTTTCTGATGATGATATTTTCTATTGCTATACTTTCCACATCTTCCATCATTTTCATCATTTCCATGGTTTTCATATCTTCTATATCTTCCATCATTTCTTTCTGGTTACAGTTTGACTTCAATTACTTCTCCCCGGTCTCTTTCAGTTGTAACAAAACAACACTGATATTGTCTTTGCCCCCGGCTTTTCTGGCAGCTTCCACCAATTTCCCAGCAGAAGGTTCGTCCGAAAGGAGCTGTTCGATCTCTTCGTCGGAAATCATGTCGCAAAGGCCGTCGGAACAGATGAGGAAAAGATCGTCATCGTAAAGTTGTCCCGTAAGTTCTTTTATCTCGACAAAGGCTGTTGCACCGGCTCCGAGCGAGTTATAGATCTGATTCACCGGCAAGGTCTGATCGCCCGTGAGTTCACGCATGGAGTGGTCAGTGGAGATTTGACGGAGGATCCCGTTGCGGAAACGGTATAACCGGCTATCGCCGATGTTGAGCGCCAAAACAGATCCTCCGTAAAACAATAAGCCGCAAAAAGTAGTTCCCATCCCTTCGTAATCAGGGGCTCGGTAACCTTGCTCCAAAATATTCCGATGAGCCTTTTCCGTCCACTCCTTTATTTGTTCCGTCAGTTCTTCCGCCGACAAGCCGTCGGGAAGATTAAGCACAAAATCGCAAAAAAACTGCGTGGCAAATTCGGAAGCAACTTCACCTCCGTTGTGCCCGCCCATGCCATCGGCCACGATCGCAGCAAAACGGGTAGTGTCGTCGATCTCAAAATCACAGCCCTGCGCTTTATCACGAAACAATTCACCGCCCAACAAAACGATATCTTCGTTGTTTTGCCGTACGCAACCGATATCACAATTTAAATCGGACTTTATCAACATTCTTTTAGTCCTTTAGTTAGTAGAAAATACCAGGCCAATAAATGGTTTAAACAGACTCCTAATGAAATATACACTTTTTTTATCTTATACCATACTCAGTTTCTGTTAAAATAACTAAATACGATCACTCGCTGACTACAAATTTCAAATCGTAAAAGGCGATCGTGTCGCCGAGCTTAAAGGCGGCGGGCTGATGGGGAACCAGTTTTTGCCCGTTGAGAAAGGTGCCGTTGGAGGAGTCCAAATCGACAATTTCCCAGTTGCCGTTCCCGTTTTTCTGTAAACGGGCGTGGGTACCGGAGACATATCCCTGGGTTCCGAAGAGGTGGACATAGTCGCCCGCCCGACGGCCGATCACGGCACCGTCTTTCAACTCCAGGCGGGCATTAAGTGCCGTTGAAACAAGGCTCTTCGGTTCTGCGGAAGGGGCAGCCGCCCGAACGGTCTTTTCCGGAGCTTCAGGCTGTGCAACAGATGCCGGCTGCGCAGCAACCGAAGGCTGCTGACCAACATTGGTGTTTTGCGGCTGCGTGCCGGTCGATTGCGGTTGCGGTTGTGGCGACACCGGTACGGCCGACGGCGCAGGTGATGTAGGTTGTGGGGATTGCGCATTCGCTGCATCCTTTGCCTCCACCAATTTGGTACCGCAATCGCTGCACACTTTCCCCTTTTTAAAACCGTGTCCTGCCGGGCAAAGCTTTAACTCCTCGCCGCACTGATCGCAGTAAAAACTGTCACTCTCTATCTCTTTGCCGCAAAAAGGGCATTTTACTAAATCCATACTATTCAAAATCTTCAATGATCAGTTGTTTAAACGCATTCTTGTCAAAGTCGGGATCGTGCATGATCCGGGCTATACGGGCGCTTTGATTTCTCTTGACACGATCGAAATAGTTGTTCACTTCGCGGGCATTGGCAAAATTTTTCCCCCGGTTTTCATACAGGTCGTCAAAATAGGAACGCATTTCGGTTTCCGCTTCGGGAGTTAGTTCCAATTGGTCTTTCTTCGCTTTCATCAGGAAGATCTTCGCCAGATCTTCACCGGTATAATCTTCGAAATGGATCTTTTTGGTAAAACGGCTCTCCAAACCGCTGTTGGTGTCGATCCACTGTTGCATCTCCTTGGGATAACCTGCGGCGACAAACACCATCTTGCCCTTGTAGTCGAGCATCATCGGTAAGATCGTATCGGTAGCTTCCTGTCCGAAATCACTCCCTGTCCCTTTCAGCGAATAAGCTTCATCGATAAAAAAGACGCCACCGATCGCGCTTTTCACCGCTTTTTCGGTTTGCAGGGCGGTCTGTCCGACATAACCGGCCACCAGATCCTTCCGGGTCACTTCCACCAACTTATTGGTCGGCAAAACACCCAACGAATAGAATATATCCGCCATGATGCGGGCAACGGTGGTCTTACCCGTTCCGGGATTACCCACGAACAGATAGTGGTCGCCTACGCCCTGGAATTTTTTGCCCAATGCCTCCGCTTTTTTTCGCTCTACTTCGATGTAAGAGGCAATTTCACGCACTTCCCGCTTAACGGCTTCCAAGCCGATCAAGTTGTCGAGTTCTTTCATGCACTCGCCCATATCGATGGCTTTCGGAGCATCGTACGGAATATCGTCCGCTTCGAATGTACGAAACATTTCGTTTGTGATCTCTTCGCCTTTGTTCATGAGTTCCGCCAAACGGTTCGATTTGCGAATTTTCGCCTTGTCCAGCAATTTTGTCATCTCTCCGGCATTCCCAAAATTGGCCGCTTTGGCATCTACCATTTGCGTTACCAATTTTTTCAAACGCTCTTTGGCCTCATCGGTCAGGGTGATGCCCTGTTTCTTAGCATTCAGTAAAAAGATGTCGACCAACTGCGGAGCGGTATAGTCTTCAATGTGCAGGAAGGTGGTAAAACGACGTTTAAATCCCGGATTGGCGTTGTCAATAAACTCCTCCATCTCCTTGCGGTATCCGGCGCAAACCACCACAAACTTTCCGGCATCTTTCACCATCCGGGTCATCAATGCCTCCACGGCTTCCTGTCCTGATTTATCCTGATTCCCGGCCTTGTCCATAGCCGTCAGCGTATAGGCTTCGTCGATAAAAAGAATACCGCCCATCGCCTCATCGCACGCTTTGTCCGTTACTTTCGCAGTTTCGTTCTGAAAAGAGGAGAGGAGGTGTTTCCGCTCCTTCTCTACCACTTTCGCCGTCGGAAGCAAGCCAACTGCTTTAAAGATCTCACCCAATTTCAGTGCAATGGTGGTCTTCCCCGTTCCCGGATTTCCCGTCACAACCAGATGGACATTGGTCAGTTCGGCATCCGCAAAACCGCGCTCCATCATCTTCCGGTCCATCATCAGCTTATTAGCCAATGCGCGAATCTCCTTTTTCACACTATCCATACCGATGAATTCGTCGAGTTCGGCCAGAATCCCATCCAGATCTTTCTCCTTCATGTTCTCCTCCCCTTCGATATCCACACGGGTGAGAACCGCTGCCATATCGGGCGTGTAGTCGGGCGTCCCTTTCAGTTGTTGCAGGCGCATCCCTTGATTTTTCAGCGCTTTGTCGAAGACATTCCGCACTTCGCGCGCATTGCCGAACGACTTGGTATTGCGTCCGATATAGATCTTTTTGAAGTAATTCTCGATGTGCTTTTCCGCCTCTTCGTCTAAGGTCAGCTTCTCCTTTTTCACCATCCGGCGGAAAATCTCCGTCAATTCACCGGCTTTGTAATCACGGAAGTTTACTGTTTCGTTGAAACGGGAGGCCATGCCGGAGTTGGCAGTCAGGAAATCGGCCATCTCTTTGGAATAACCGGCCGCAATGCAGACAAATTTCCCCCGGTTGTCTTCCACCAACTTCAACAGGGTGTCAATGGCCTCCTGTCCGAAACTGTCGCTGTCGTTCTGTTTGAGCGCGTATGCTTCGTCCACAAAAAGAATCCCCCCCATAGCACGCTCCACAGCATCCTGTACGGCCAAAGCCGTCTGACCCACATAACCCGCCACTAACTGGCTCCGGTCTACTTCAATCAATTGCCCGGTCGGTAACACGTCCAACGAATTGAGAATGTCGGCAAAAACGCGGGCAATGGTGGTTTTACCTGTTCCCGGATTTCCCAGAAAAAGGAAATGGTCTTTGACTTCGCGTTTGGCATTACCACCTTTGCGCTCGCGCTCCACGTCCATTTTGTGGATGAGTTTCTGAACGGTTTCCTTGATTTCATCGATCCCGACAAACTCGTCCAATTCGGCCATGATCTCGTCGTACGTTTTCCGGCGGAACTCCGTTCCCTGAATGTCTTCGGGCAATACCTCCCGGGTTTTAGGATCGCGCTTTACGGCCATCGCGTATATTTTTTCCGCTTTTTGAACGGCTAAATGCGCATTTCCGAAATCGGATTTTTTGTTGCGCACCTCGTGTTTAAAAATCCGTTCCAATTTGGCACGAGCCTCCTCGTCCAACTCCAACGCATCCTCTTTCAGCTTTTTACAGCACATCTCCGTCAGCTCTTCCGCCGAAAAATCCTTCAGATCGAAATGATACTCAAACCGGTTGGCTGCATCCGGATTGGTCGTCATAAACGTTTTCAGACCCGACAGGCCCGATAGGATGACGATGGGATCGTTGTTCCATTCGTCGTTCATATACTTGAACAGCTTGTCAAGTTTGTTCACATCGTCGGACGCTCTTTGCGGAAGCAATTTCTGTGCGTTCTCGATAACTAAAATGCCTCCCTTTGCTTTTTTGGTGTTCTCTTCCCAGTGGTCAACCTTATCGTCTTTTTTGGAAAAGTCGTCGTAATCGACAGCATCCACAATCACCGCTTTCGGGTTTTTGATAATATCGGTGGAATAGAGTAAGTGTTGCAACACTTCCACCAACTTGGTTTTACCCGTACCTGTATTTCCGGTGATAACCATATCCATACCCAAGCGTTTCTTCACCCCCGTAGTTTTCGCCCGTTCCCGAACGCTTTCGCAGGTTTTGACCAAATCCTGCAACTGGTTTTTCACCTGCTCCATTCCGACCAACTCCTGCAGCGGAGCGTTGGATTTCGTAATCACGCCGGCGCCACACCATTTGCAGTGGACTGCTTTATCGCGATTCGGTTTATCGCATTTTGGACAATTCATTTGCTTTCAATCGTTAGTAAAGTCTGTTTAATTTTTTCGGACCGCCTCCCAGGTTCCTCCGGTACTTTTTGTTCCTTTCGTCATTTTCCGGCCGTCTTCCGACAGGGTAGCCCTGTAACCGGAGAGGGATATCCCGTTGGCATTTTCCAATCGGACACCTTTCAGTATCACAGCCTTCGTGGTTTTATTGAAAGAACCTTCGCAATGTTCTCTTCCGGAATAGCTTCCGGATTTAGACCAATCGAGGTACCCTTTGAAGGTGCCATTTTTATTCACCGATTGTATCACAAAATCTGCCGTCCAGCCATTCGATCCCGTCACACTCCAGGTTCCGGTACCGATCGCACCCGAAGCGGCCGGTTGGGCTTGCTCCTTTACGGCGGCCGATTTGGATTCTGCCGATGCTTTGGATCCCGTCTCTGTTGCCGTTCCGGAAGCAGCAACCGTCCCGGCTGCAGCCGCTTTCTCTTGCTTGGGCGATACACTCTTGGTGAATTTGAAATCTACCCGCTTTTTTGTTTTATAGTTTTCGTAAGCACCCGAAAATTCGGTAAAATCTTCGTTGAACGAGCCATTGTACGCACCGTCCAAGATCCCGTTGTTGGGATGCGTGTCGTCGAAATGGAAAGTTTTCGCCTCCATGTCGACCTTTCCTTTCACCGTCTCGGTCGTTTGGTTGTTGTACTTCACGCCGATACGGGCCGTTACTTCCCGGCTACCGGCATTCGTAATAGAGAACGTGGCGGGACGTCCTTCAAATGTACCCTGCCACTCGCCTTCCAGGGTCCGGGCGATCTCCGCTTCCGCCCGCCATACCGACTCTTTCGACGAAGCCCAAAAGAGCAATGCGCCCAAGCCGATGATCAGCATCCAGGGGAAGATCAATTGTTTGTAAAACCGCTTCGTTCCCGTACTCAAATAGGAGGCGTAATTGTAAGAAGCGTCGCCTATCGACGATTTAAAGTTCTGTGCATCGGAAAACGCAAAATGCAACGGTTCAAATTCCAACTCTTCGAAACCAGGATGAAGCAGGTGTTTGTTTGCACGGTTCAGGGCCGGGTATTTGAAGTAAGAACGGATGATCCAGAATACCAACATCAGCACCAATAAACCGGCTGCAATGAATCCAATATACGGTATACAGAAAAGGAGCAGTGCTCCGATAGCAAAGTAGACCACCGCGCCGACTACCAGATTGATCAGGCAACCGGCATTGGCGCCCAGAAACATGATCCCTGCAGCGAGTACACCCGCAACCCCTGCGGCAATGGCGATCCACCCTTTGTGGTCTTCCGCATTGATCGGGATGTTTATATTTAATAAACTCAGGATAACCGCAACAGAGGCCAAAAGGGTAACCGACCCGATGAGTATTTTAGACCAGATGTGTGCCCGCTGTTTCTTTTTGAGGTTAGCAAGCGCTTTCTCTACCGATTTTTTCCCGATGTTGTAGTTCTTTACGTCGGCATTATCCTTGTCTAGTTTCTCTAAATAGTGGAGGTATTTAACTGTCTCCCGCTCAAACGTATACTTCGGTGTCAGGTTTAACGCGGGATTCTCCTGCCAGAAGGTGGTAAGCCATGCCTGCAGGTACCCTTTCGCCAACTCATTTTTGATCTCTTTGGAAGGGATCTGGCTCAGTTCGTCCAGGGTATAGATTCGCTTGTCACTTTGGGGGAAATAGTAGAACGGATCAAACCCCAATCCTTTGATGGCTTTGTATACGCCCACCTTCCAGTTGTAGGGGCCGGATTTGTTGGTATTGTCCTTCGATTTCAGGTCTGCGCAATACTTGATCCAAGCGATTTTATCGTCGTACACCCCTTTTGATTTGAAGTAGTCGTACAATTGCGTATTGTCAATGTTGCACATCAAATCCAATTGGACACTAGCGAAACTGTCGTTTTCATCCAGAATGTACTCCCGCATACGGAGGTTCATGTAATTCCCCACCTCTTCCGCCGTAAAGAAATAATCGCCGGCGTTCTCGTCCATCTGAAAATTGTAGGAGATTTTCGGGCTGAGGTTATACAATACCGCCGTCTGGCGTTCGGCATGCCCCTGAGCTGAGCGGACCTTTCCCTCTACAGCCGGATCGGTATAACGCAACCAGGTGAGAAAACCTTCGCCGATCAGGTCTGCCCAGGATTCATCGCTGAGCGTATGCTCGTATTTGGCTTGAAGCACTTCTTCCGGCGTACGACATTCAATGGTCTCATTTTTGTTGGTAACCATGATCCACGGCAATGTCTGATCCAGTGTGTGGATCAATTGCAACAGGGCGCTGCGGTTGTCTTTGCTCTTTTTAAACAACGGAGCGAACTCCTGCGTAACGTTCGCCGAACCGCGAGCGGTGAAAAACAGGAAGAGTGAGTCTTCGCTGTTCGTCAACGCTTTTTCGTAGTGTTTGGCATTTGCTTTCAGCGATTGGGCGATCTCCTGCGGCGAATTGAGTGCATTACCCTTCACATCCGTATAGGGGAGTTCATCGTCTAAGAAATAACAGGTAGCAAAGAAACCGGCCTCTTCGTTTTTCGGAAAGCGTTTCTCCGTTATTTCGTGCAGTTCGGCCGCCAGTTCGTTGCGGTGGATCCCTTCCAACCACTCCTCTATTTTCCCCTGATACAGATACTTGATAGCCAATGTTTTATCCTCCGCCATGAATTGCACCAACTCTTTTGGCGAGTGGGCTATCTGATTTTTGGAACTGTTGAAAACAATTTTAAAACCGGCAATATTGTCCTTCTCCGCCTGCAAATCGTAGATCGTCTCCCCTTTCGCCCAACGCGCAATCTTTTCCAGATCGGCGCGGGTATTTGGATCTGCAAGCGTCAACGCTTTGATCAATTGCAGCGTACGCTCACCCATATTTTTCGGATAGGGCAACTTTCCGCTCTTTTTCAGGCTGTTCAATTCGTATTCGCTCATCCTGAAAATCTCCTCGCCGTCCCAAAGTGTTAACAACATCATTCCCAGCGAAAAGAAATCCATCTTGTTACTTATCTGGATCTTCCCGTCGATCACATTGGAAAAGTCGTAGTACTCCGGAGCGGTATAAATAGGGGTCCGAAGCTGTTGTTTGCTATGCATATCGGCCGATATCGTCAACTTGCCGTTCTTGTCGGCCTGGATCGAAATACCGAAATCGGCCAATGCCAGATCGGTCAGTTTCCGGCCCTCTTTCCGGAAGAAAAAGTTGGCCGGCTTCACATCGCGGTGGATCACCTGCTGCTTGTGGAGAAAATCCAACGCAGCAGCGCAACGCAACGCAATTTCGCTCAACAACTTCTCATCGCCGTTAATTTTCAATTGATCCAGCGAACCGCCGGCGCAAAACTCCATCAGTTCGTAATCGCGCTTCTCTTGTGTTTGCGGATTGGTCCAAACCCCGTGTTCCAGCGTAGCCACCAACAGGCCCGTTCCTCCCGATTTCCGGATGATCTCCATGATATCGTGGTTGGGTGGCGGGAAGATGCCCACGTAGTACAACTTCAGGGCAAACTGTCTCCCCTGGCTTTCCACCAGAAATATCTGTGCCTCGCCCGTACCTTCGGAAATCGTCCGGACAACCTGATACCGGACTTTATTGATCTCGATCTCCGTAAATTGCTGGTTGACAATTTTGGTCTTCTCCTCCTGTTGATCGGGACGCATCGTTTTATCTGCGTCCGGACGCATTGTCTTATCAGCATCGGGGCGCATCGTTTTATCTGCAGAAGCCGCATCGGGGCGCATCGTCTTTTCCACCGGTTCTGCCGGGCGCATCGTTTTCTCTGCTTCCGGCTCTTCACCCGGCCGAATCGTCTTTTCTGAATCGTCTGCCATATTTTTTATTTTAAACTACTCACTATGTTTATCTATAACTCCATAAACCACATACGCTTCTACTGACGTACCCAGGTAGATGTCACCTCTTCGCGTTCATCGTACACCCACTTCCCGCCTTTCCACGGTTCGGAACAATCATTTGGTTGGCTGTGCTTACAACCATACGCCGTACAAATCCAGTAGAGCGGTACTTTGATCTTGGTCCGGGTAACGATCTCCACCTTCCGCGCCGAATAGTAGTCGCGCTGCAACTGCGGCGTCATGCCCGCATCCGGGATCATCGAAGCCAACATCTCCTGCATTTCGGACAATTTCTCTTTGTACTTCTTCATCGCCTCCTCCCTGCTCACGATGTTGACGGAAAAACCCGGTTTGGGTTTTGGAGCGGGTTTCGGCGCCTCCACAGGCTTCTCTTCCGCTTTCTCCTGCAACTCCTGTCCCCGGAACGCCGCCAGCAGATCCTTGTATTGGTCGATCAATTCGCGGTTTTCCGCCGAAAGCTCCGGGCTCTCGGGCGGTGCGGCTTCGTCTTCCGTTGGAGAGAGTAAAAACGCCTCCAGTTCGGCCAACTCCTGAGCAATAGCGATTGCCTGTTGCACCTTCGGATCTTTCCGCGCCTCTGCCAACGCTTCCTGCGCCAGCGCATTGAGCGGGGTGTTGCATTTCCGGCAAAAACTGCGGAAGTTCAGTGTCTGGCATCCGGGGCACAAAATGCCTGTTCGGGGATTGCCGCACTCCGGGCAAAAAGCGCTGTCGGCATCCATCGCCCCGCCGCAAAACGAACAAAGTTCCGCCTGCAGATTGTGTCCGCAAGCCGGACAGATCTCCCAGTTGGGCTGCGTTTCCACTCCGCAATGAACACATGTGGTGCCGTTCAATCCTTTACCGCATTCGGAACAAAATTTGTCATTTGCCGAATGTCTTGCCCCGCAATTAGGGCATTCATAAGTGGTGCCGGCCTGTTTTTCTATTCCCTGCGCCGGCTTGGATTCGTGGAGCTCCTGCGCCTTTTCCTGCGTATTTTGCATCATATTCTTAAATCAAAGGTAAATCAAAACAACTATCTTGTTAAATCAAGCCGGGCCATAGTATAGCTCTATATCTTCATCACGTACATACATGTATCTCCCTCCTTTCCAGGGCTTGGAACATTCGTTCGGGTAATCGTGACAACAGTCGTAAGCATAACATACCCAATAGAGTCTGTTCGGTTCCTGTACTTTTATCTTCCGGGCGGAATAATAGTCGCGCTGCAATTGTGGCGTCAGGTTCGCATCGGGGGTCATTGAAACCAACATCTCCTGCATTTCCGCCACTTTCTCCCGGTATTTCTTCATTGCCTCCTCTTTGCTCACAATGTTGACAGAAAAAACCGGCTTGGGCTTTGGAGCGGTTTCAGACGTTTCCACAGGCTTCTCCTCTGCTTTTTCCTGCAACTCCTGTCCGCGGAACGCCGCCAGCAGCTCCTTGTATTGGTTAATCAATTCGCAGTTTTCTGCTGAAAGTTCCGGAATCTCAGGCGGCGCAGCTCCGGCTTCGGGCGGAGAGAGTATGAACGCCTCAAGTTCGGCTAACTCCCGGACAATAGCGATTACCTGCTGCACCTTCGGATCTTTTCGCGCCTCCGCCAATGCCTCCTGTGCCTGCGCATTCAGCGGGGTGTTGCATTTCCGGCAAAAACTGCGGAAATTCAGTGTCCGGCACCCCGGGCACACAATACCCGTACGGGGGTTGCCGCACTCGGGACAAAAGGCGCTGTCAGCCTCCATCGCTCCGCCGCAAAATGAACATTGCTCTGCCTGCAAATTGTGTCCGCAAGCCGGGCAAATTTCCCAATCCGGCTGTGTTTCAGCCCCACAATGCACGCACGAGTTCTCCTTCAGTCCTGCCCCGCACTCGGAACAAAACTTATCGACCGCCGAATGAACGGCTCCGCAATTCGGACAGCAGTAAGTTGCACCCTGTTGTTTCTCTACCGTTTTGTGTACCGTCTTACCCGCACTGAGTTCCTGCTCCTTTTCCTGAAAATTCTGCATGCCCCTGCCAATAAATCTGGTCAGTAAATCCTAAAAATAGTCCGGTCACTTTGTACATGATCCGCACATTTCACCCGCTTACTATTAAGCCGTGCAAATATAAGAAGAATTTGGGATTATAAATGTATGTAACTGTATCCCTTTAAAATATATTATATCTCCTCTATGTATTTTCATTCAATGCGTTTACCATCATTTCCGCAAACCGTTCCGATGCTCCCGGAGCGCCCAGACGCCTTTCTACTTCGTCGTAATCCGCCAGCATCCGTCCGCGTCTTACCGGGTCGTTCAGGATGGCGGAAAGTTCTTTCACTAACCGTTTCCGGTTGAGTTTCTGCATTAGCAGTTCCGTTACCGCTTCCCGGTCCATGATCAGGTTGACCAACGAAATGTATTTTACTTTGACAAACCATTTGAACATCAGGTAATAGAACACGCCTCCTTCTCCGCTGTAACAAACCACCTGCGGTGTTTTCAGCAGGGCCGTTTCCAAGGTTGCGGTTCCGGATGTGACCAAGGCGGCGGCCGAATGCCGGATCAGCCGGTAGGTTTGTTCATACAGGATCCGGACGTCCGTTCCCCGAATATAGGGGGCATAATCCGCTTCCGACATGGAGGGGGCGCCGGCAATGACAAATTCATACTCCGGGAAGTCAGTCCGGACGGAAAGCATCTTCGGCAACATATTTTTCAACTCCTGTGTCCGACTGCCGGCCACCAAAGCGATCAACGGCTTGCCGGAGAGGTGGTTCGCCTGTATAAACTCCCCGGTGCTCTTGTCCCGGAAGGGGCGGTTGTGTATGGCATCCGTCAGGGGGTTGCCTGCATAATCCACCCTGTACCCGTACCGGCTGTAAAACTCCTGTTCAAAAGGGAAGATCACATACATCCGGTCCACATACTTCCGGATCTTTTCCACCCGTCCGGTATTCCACGCCCAGATCTTCGGGGAGATGTAGTAAAATACCCGGAATCCCTGCTCTTTCGCATAACGGGCGATCTTCAGGTTAAATCCTCCGTAGTCCACCAACAGCACCACGTCCGGTTTCCAGGCCTGTATGTCTGCGCAACATTGCCGGATATTCTCTTTGATGCGTCCCAGGTTTTTCAGCACTGTAAAGAATCCCATGACGGCCGTGTCCTTGTAGTGGCGCACAATATCGGCGCCGGCACTCCGCATGAGGTCGCCTCCCCAGCCGCGAATATCGGCCTGCGGATCGTATTTCCGAAGCCCTTTGATCAGATTGGAGGCGTGCAGGTCGCCCGACGCCTCTCCGGCAATAATATAGTAACGCATCGTGTGTTATTTTATTCTGCAAAGATAGCTATATTTGCACACACAAATCGGGCGGATATGATCTTGGCAGGGAAAAAGGCATCGTACACCACATTGGGATGCAAATTGAACTTTTCGGAAACATCTACGATCAGACAAAAATTGGAGGAGGCCGGAACCATCACCGTGGAAAACAGAGCGGCAGCGGATCTGTGCATCATCAACACCTGCAGTGTGACTGATATGGCGGAACACAAAGGCCGGCAACTGATCCGGCAGGTCATTCACCGCAATCCGGAGGCCGTAGTCGTGGTGGTGGGTTGTTATGCCCAGTTGCGGGCGGAGGAGCTTCTGAAAATTGAAGGGGTCAACCTGGTCCTGGGAGCAAAAGATAAATTCAGGATCCGGGAGTATCTGGAAAAGATGGAGACGCCGAAAAGCCGGGAGTCGCACGGATGCGATGTGTTCAAGCTGGCCGGCTTCGATCTGGCTTACTCTTACGGGGACCGCACCCGCAGTTTTCTGAAAATACAGGACGGATGCGACTATTTCTGTTCGTATTGCACCATCCCTTATGCCAGGGGAAAAAGCCGGAGCGCTACCATTGCCGAGGTGGAACAGGCCGTGAATGACCTGGTGGAGAAAGGGATCCGGGAGATCATCCTGACCGGGGTGAATACCGGGGATTTCGGCCGGGGGAAAAACGAAAATTTCACGGAACTGATCCGCCATCTGGACCGGAATACCGCTGCGGAACGCTTCCGGATCTCTTCCATCGAACCCAATCTGTTGACGAATGAAATTATCGGAAAGATCGCCTCTTCTACCCGTTTTATGCCGCATTTTCACATCCCCCTGCAATCCGGGAACAACGAAGTGCTTCGGCTCATGAAAAGACGGTACGACCGGGAATTGTTCGCCGAAAAGGTGCGGACGATCCGGGAAATGTGCCCGGATGCCTTTATCGGAGCGGATGTGATCGCCGGCATGAACGGAGAGACTCTCTCCCACTTTGAAGACTCCCGGGATTTTATCGCGGAGCAGGATATTTCGCAGTTGCACGTTTTCCCTTATTCTGAACGTACCGGCACCCGGGCGCTCGACATCGGACAACGCGTCCCAAAACCGGAGAAGCAGCGGCGGGTAAACGAACTGCTGGAAATTTCCGCCCAAAAGCAGTCCGGTTTTGCGGATCGTTTTACCGGCCAGTCCCGCCCGGTGCTTTTCGAAGCGAACAACCACCGGGGAAAAATGAGCGGCTTTACCGATAATTATCTCCGGGTGGAGCAACCTTTCGATCCTGTGCAAATCAACCGGATCGTTCCGGTATTTCTCTCCACCGAAAATCTGCAAAAACACAACGGTTAAAGCGTCTTTCGATCCCTACTGTTTTTATTCCTTGTATCTAATTAACAATGTTTAATTAGAGAAATTATTTTTCATCGGTTATCTTTGTATCAGAAATTTTTCATAGTTTATTTCTGTTTAGGGTTAGTTGTGCAAGCTGTCGGATATTCGGCAGCTTGCCTCTTTTTCGTCTTTTATGAACAGCAATTGGTTTTGCCACAATCAGTTATTTCTACCCGAAATAATTCTGAACACTATTTTGGTTCTTGACAAAAATACCCTATATTTGCATCCGCTTGGAGGGATGGCAGAGTGGTCGATCGCGGCGGTCTTGAAAACCGTTGAAGTGAGAGCTTCCGGGGGTTCGAATCCCTCTCCCTCCGCAAGGCAAAAATTACAACCCTGAAGGGGTCAGGTATAAAAACAGCAAAACCACCTTCAAACAAATTTGGGTGGTTTTGCTGTTTTTATGCCTGGCGGTATCCACCGCTGTATTTTTGTCTTGCAGGGTTTCCCCCTTCGGGATCGCCGAGCGTAGCGAGGCCATCCCCCTTTCCACCGGTATCTGTCTGTTTGGGAGAAATACAGCGCAAACCGAGCGCCATTCAAGCTCTTATTTCTCTTCTTCGTCTGCCGATTCGGGTATTCCGAGCCGTCTTGCCAAGTCCTTAAAAAATTCTTTGCTTTCGGGCGATATGTCAGCTACTACGCCTTTGGCTTGATCTTCGCAACGGTCTTTAAAAGTGGATGCTTTTTCCTGACTCGCCAATATGTCTTTTTTTACTTCGCTTTCCATTCTCAGATGTATTTTTTGTTCGTAATACTATTGTTTTTTTAACTTAGTAATTGCTCCATTGGAATAACCGTCGAATACTCCATCGATTATTTTTGCTCTGATATTAAAGAACCCATAAGCATTAGGATTAGAGATGCTTTGCTCTATCCATTCTGTTCCTATAACTTGATAGTCGCCGTCGGAATGCTTTATCATCATTTTATAACTGCCTGTCATGCCGTTATTCTCAAACCAAAATACACCTGTCATATCGTCGTTCACGGTCATTTCAAATGTTGCTCTGCCCGAAGGTCCTTTCCATTTACCGATAATATCGGTTTGCCACGCAGGAATTTCTTTCGGCTCTGCCGGTTGCTCGGTCTCTGTCTCTGTTGCTGTTTGCGTATCAACAACTTCTTCTAATTCCTTTGCCTCTACATTATCTGCATCTGCCTGCGTTGTTGCTGTTTGCAGTACAACTTTTTCTGATTCTTTTTCCTCCTTATAAACGCTGACATATTTTTCGTTCACCCAACCTTTGACGCCTTCAGATTCTACACGTATCCAAACATCGACGTTTACTTCGTTATAGACGTGTGGGACATATTCGGCCGGATATGTAATCACATCTCCTTTTTTAAGTTTTTTTATCACGGGCGACTGGTTGGTGTCCTTTTCGCGAAGATTGAGCGTATTTGCCGTTACAACAAGTTTTGTTTCGACAAGGGGGGCTTTTTCCTTGGAAAAATCAAATTTTGGCCCCGTCATCAAATAACCGAAAATACAACCAAGCACGAGAATCCATATAAGTGATTTTTTCTTTCGTTTTATCCAATCGAATAAAGAAGAAGTCGGTTTGTTTATGTTTGATTGATTTGTTGGAGATTTTTTTTTCAATTCTCTCAATTCTTTTTTTAATATAGGCAATTCTTTCTCATATCTTTTTTTTGATCTTATTTCATTCTCTCTGGCAGACCCATATTCATATAGGTAATCTGAACGTATTAGCCTTTTTGTTAATGCAATTTTTTCCTCAAGTTTTTTTATTCTTAGTTCATCGTGAGGAACTATGTATTGAATACCCATCTTTGCAAGTCTTTTCAATGCATCTTCGTGCCCACGATTTGCGGCTTCTTTATAGTCAGCAATAGCATTGTCACGTTTGCCCTTTTTTTCGTATGCATCACCTCGTAGGTAATAGTTTCTACCGATTTCCTGTCTCCTAATTGCAAAGGTAAAATCATCAATTGCCTTGTCATAATTTCCTTTCAAATAGTATGTAATTCCACGATTGACAGCCAAACCGTCGTAAACATCGTAATCCCGACGGTCATATTCTATTTCTTCATCTACTTTGTTGTAAAGGGCAATGGCTTCATCATACTTTCCTTCTCGAGACAAACGATCAGCCTTGTGCATCACAAGGTATTTATTACCTCTTCGTTCCGATTGCGAGTTACCGAAATAGAAATACCCGCTATCTCCACAGCTTGAGCAGGTTTCTTCATGATCTACTTGTTTCATACTATTGGAATTTTAATTTTTCACATGATCCAAAGATACTACGATTTTCTATAAAATAAGCTGCTATAAAGTAGCTCAAATAAACTGTGATACACGTTTTTCTTTTGCTGTTCAGACTATGGAACACGCACGGAACACCTACGGAACACCTACGGAATACGCTAATATATTCTCTTTGTATCCTATGAAGAGAGAGGAGGTGGGGTTCTAACTTCTGATTTACCTCGCTAATTTCAACATCTTTACCGCGCCACGAAGAACGATCAAAAATACGATGACACCTATAACCAAGTCGGGTATTTTGCTTTCGAGCAACCACACCAACCCTCCGGCGACAATTACCCCTGTATTGATGATTACATCGTTGGCCGAAAATATGACACTCGCTTTTATGTGAGCGTCGTTGCTTTTCATGCGTTGCAAGAGCCATAGACAGGCAGAATTCGCCATAAGTGCAAGTACCGAAATCCCTACCATTGCTCTGAAGTCGGGCATCATCGCGGTTCCTATAAACCGGCGGATGACCTCTGCCAAACCGAGAATGGCGGGAAGAAATTCGAACAGTCCGCTCCAGAAGGCCACCCGTTTTTTCCGAGCCATCGCTGCACCGACAACTGCCAGACTCATGCCATAAACCAATGCGTCGGCCATCATATCGAGGCTGTCGGCTACCAACCCCATCGAACGGGATAACAGTCCGAAGGTCATTTCGATGATAAAGAACGCAGCGTTAATAGCCAACACCGCCCACAGCACTTTGCGTTGGCGTTTATCCTCACACTCCACACTTCCGTGGCAGCCGCAGGTGCATTTTGTCTGTTCCATACGACAACAAAGCTACGTAAAATCCGGAAGAATTTGTCGAGCAGGTGGAATATTATACTTGTTCGTTCATTTTTTTATTTGCTTTTTTTCCGCTACCTTCGTTTTTTGATTGTTTTCCCTTATCTTGTGGAAAACCAAACAACACTACTATGGTAAACAAAGTTATCTTAATCGGAAATGTCGGTGCCGACCCGGAAGTCAAGTACCTGGAGGGCGGCGTAGCCGTTGCGAACCTGCGCCTGGCGACTACGGAAAATTACAAAAACCGGAACGGAGAAAAAGTTGAACAGACCGAGTGGCACAATGTTGTTCTCTGGAGAGGATTGGCGGAAATCGTTGAAAAATATGTCAAGAAAGGGATGCGCCTCTACATCGAAGGCAGGCTCCGCACCCGCGTCTGGGACGATCAGAGCGGTAACAAAAGGTATACAACGGAAATATACGCCGATAATATGCAGATGCTTTCCTTCGGACGTCCGGACGGGACAGAAGCTCCGGTACGGGAGGCGACGCCCTCTTTTTCCAAGCCGGCTTTGACGGAAACTCCTGTTGCCCAAGAGAGCGACGACAGCGACGACCTGCCGTTCTGAAAGGGCCGAGGTCCGGAATCCGGCAGGTTTCCGGGCCTTCTATATGTTTAACCAATTATTGCTATTTTGGAACCTGATTTATTCTACACCGCTGCGATTGCTTTCAACGGATTTTTAAGCATGGATATTGTCCTGACCGTTATCCTGCTCTGCCTGCTCTTCTGTTCCGCTGTTATCTCCGCCTCGGAGGTCGCCTATTTTTCCCTGACACCCGGACAAGTGGAAGAGCTTCGGACGGAAGGCCACACCAAAGCGTACCATTTGTCTAAAAAACCGGATAAATTATTGGCTACCATTTTAATATCCAATAATTTTGTCAATGTAGGGATTGTAATTCTCTCCTCCTACCTGGTGGATTCCCTGTTCGATTTTTCCGCCAATCCGGTCCTCGGTTTTATCATCCAGGTCATTGTGGTCACTTTTGTGATCCTGCTGTTCGGCGAAATAATGCCGAAACTTTATGCCAACCGGGCGCAGAAACAGATGGCCGTGTTTATGCAGACACCTCTCACTGCGATAGCGTTTATTTGCCGGCCGCTCTCCTGGCTGCTGATCCACTCCACTTCCCTGATCCGCAACAGGGTGGGTAAAAAGAACAACATATCCATCGACCAGCTCTCCAAAGCCCTGGAGTTGACCAAGGAAGACGAGATCAATGAGGAGAAGGAGATTTTGGAAGGGATCGTACGTTTCAGCAACATTTCCGTACTGGACATCCTCCGCCCGCGCATCAACATCATTGCTGTGGACTGCGAAGACTCCTTTACGCAGGTGAAAGAGGTGATCATGGAGCACGGGTATTCCCGCATTCCCGTATACGACGGAAATTTAGACAACATCACAGGGGTGTTGTATATCAAAGATCTGCTCCCCTATCTGAAAGAAGACGACAGTTTCCGGTGGCAGGAACTTTTGCGTCCCGCCTATTTTGTACCGGAGACCAAAAAGCTCAACGACCTGCTGGAAGAGTTTCAATCCAGGAAGGTACATCTGGCCATTGTGGTAGATGAATACGGCGGAACTTCCGGTATGGTCACGATGGAAGACATTTTGGAAGAGATTGTCGGGGATATCAACGATGAAACCGATGAAAAAGAGCAGAATTACATCCGGATCCAGAACAATGCTTATATTTTCGAGGGACAGACACTGTTGTATGATTTTGAAAAGACGCTCGGATTGGACGGTGAATCTTTCCGGGAGATCGAAGGCGAAGCAGATACCCTGGCCGGATTGATCCTGGAGATCAAAGGGGAGCTCCCCAGGAAAAACGATGTGATCATGTATAAGAGACATAAATTCACCATATTGGATGTAGACAACCGGAGAATAAAGAAGATCAAGTATGAAGCGAATGCGCAGTAATCCGGTATTCCTGTTTCTTTTGTTTGTTCTACTTTTAACGAGTTGCCGGGAAGAGTATACCCCCAAACCATACGGCTATTTCCGGATCGATCTTCCGGAAAAAAGCTATACCCTGATGGAGGAACCACTTCCCTATCGCTCCGCCATCGCCACCGAAGCACGGGTGGTGCATGATACATCACCGGGAGCGGAACCTTACTGGATCGATATTGTTTATCCGGACTACAAAGCCGCGATCAATATTTCGTACAAGGAGATTGTTTCCGACACTTCTCTGGAGGTCTTTCTGCAGGATAATCACCGGTTGGTATATGCCCACACCGGCAAAGCGGAGGCCATCAACGAATGGCCGTTGATCCGGAAAGAGGATCCGGTATTGGGCATCCTTTACCTCATCGAAGGGAATGCCGCCTCTCCCGCCCAGTTTTTTGTGACCGACTCCGTGCGGCATTTTCTCCGGGGATCGCTCTACTTTGAAAGCCGTCCTAATAAAGATTCGCTGGCTCCCGTTGTGGAGTACTTAAAACAGGACATCATCGAATTGATGGAGACCGTCCGTTTTGAAAAAGTCAAAAAATAAACTCTCCTTGTGCTGTATAGGGCACCGGAATACCGGCAAGCCTGCAAAGGGTCGGCAAAACGTCTATCATCCGGCATTCGTTCCGGAACGCCGCATGGGTACCGTCCCCTACGCCCGCTCCGTAAAAATAGAGGGGCACTTTGGTGCGTTTGCTGTAGCGGAAATAAAAATCTTCCTTGTCTTGTAAGGCCGGTATCCAGGCCGGTTGCAGGCAAAACAGCACATCTCCGCTCCGTTTCTGGGAAAAAGCATTCTGCATCCGCCACTCCTGCCCGTATGCAAAAGCGTTGTGTGTAAGCGAATAAGCCGTCAGTACTTTGGAAACCCCTTCGAACTCGATCATAAATCCGGCTACCCGGTCCTGTATCTCTTGCAGAGAAAGTTTTTTTGTTTCAATGAGTTCCCGGTTCAGGTAGATTTGTCCCGCGTCGTAATCCGCAATCCACTCGCCGGCCCCATATACCAAGTTCAGGTATGATTTCAGCAAAGAGACCGATTTGAAAATACGGAAATAGTCGCCGCGCACTTTCAATTTTTCCAACTCCTCCGGAAAGAGTTCCCGGGCTTCGGAAAAGGTCATAAAAACCGTATAGTTTCCCTTGCCGACTTTCTGGTCCAGCAATTCCAACAGTTTTTTCAGGTCCCGGTCCAACCGGAACACCAGGTCCCGGAACTCCGGCGAATAGACGCCAAAATCCCGGTTCATGTAATCCAGGGCCGAAAAATTCAGGGCCAATAGATCTACATCGTTGTCTTTTCCGAGCCTGGCTTCGTCTACTACTTTCCCGGCCATGTCGGCAACCAAGGTGTTCCCATACGGGGCGCCTTTCAGTACCCGGTAGGTATTGAACTGTTTTTTCGCCTGCGACAGGTCGTAAAAAAAACCGTTTCCCAACCCTATTTTATTTCTCATGCGGGTGACCGCACTTCCTGCCAGTTCGTTTTCTATGGACATCCACCCTTTGCGGATCATGAAGTCCGATTCGATCAGCCGGTTGTAAGCGTGTACCCACCGGGGCAGGGTATCGGCATAGTAAGCAGATGATACCCACTTTCCGCTCTTCTCGCTCAGCCAAAAGGCCATGTCCGCACAGGAACCTCCGCTGAGTACCGCCTCTTCCGCATTCAGTCCGATGCTGTAGACCCGGGAGAATACGTTGTTCATCTTCAACATGCAACCTGCCGTAAGTGTCTGCAACTGTTCCGGGGAAGCTCCAGCCTTCCGGCCACCCTCCCCGATCTCCGCATATCCGTCTGCCCGGACGTTGTTTTCCCGGACTTTCCGGAGGCGGTTGTACCAGTCGTGCGCTATGATCCCGTGCCCGGAAGGCAACATACCGGAGTAGAGGGTCGCCTGATCTGTTCCATTCTGACTGTAAGCATATTGATAATCCGCCAGCGTCATTTTCCCGTCGTGAAGGATCCGCTTTAATCCACCTTCGCCCAATTCGTTTGCATAGATGGCGAACCATTCGGGGTAAAACTGATTCAACGTGATGCCGACCACTAATTTTGTTTTATTTCCGGAAGCGAGGAGAAACAAGGTGTTCAGTAGAGATATGATCAGCAGGAGGGATCTTTTTGTCATGTACAGCGTATTTTCGCGCAAAGGTACAACAAATTGGTTTTTTTTCTTAATTTTACCAAGTTAATTAGAGTCTACAAGTTATCGGAAGTATGGATCAGAAGAAAATCGAATTGGCGGAGAAGCTCAGGAAGTACATCCATCACTACGGAATACACGATTTTACGGAGGAACACCTGAACCGGGTGGGCTTGACGCTGAACGAACTGAAACAGCATTTTACGAGCCGGGAAGATATTGTGAATACCATTTGGGAGCACGAACGGAACTGTTTTGAGGCTATATTCACCGAATACAATTTTGACGGTTGGAACGCCATCGATATCCTGCTGATCGTGGGCAACGAAATCAACGATCGCTTTTTCCACGTCACCCCCTCGGTGACCATGCAACTGGCTGAAACGTTTCCCGTGCTGTATGAAAGCCACAAAAGACTCCGTTCTGCCTTTATTTATGAGAAATTCAAGATCAATATCGAGAAGGGGATGGAACAGGGCATTTACAAAGACGATGTTTCCAGCGAAATGATTACGCGGATGTGCATCGCCCGGCTCAACGACATTCACAACCCGGAGATCTATCCGCCGGAAGGTTATACGTTTGCGACCATCTTCAACAACATGATCGACCATGTCATAACATCCGTTACGAACGAAGAGGGGAAGAAGTATTACAAACAGCGCAAACAATTGTACAGTGTACTGAATTTCAGATAACTCATCAAAGCGACATTTATGAAGTACCAGATCGACGATATAGACAAGAAGATCCTCTCGTATTTAGTGAAAGACGCCCGGATCCCTTTTTTGGAAATTGCCCGGGAGTGCGGTATTTCCGGAGCCGCTATCCACCAGCGTGTCAAAAAAATGGAGGAGGCGGGGATCATCGAAGGGTCGCATTTCGTGGTCAAACCGAGAGCGCTCGGATTGAAGATCTGCGCCTATATCGGTGTTGTACTGGATCATGCCCATCAATACAAATCGGTGGTGAAGGAGTTGGAGAAAATTCCGGAAATTACGGAATGCCATTTTATCACGGGAAATTATGCATTTCTGATCAAACTCCGGTGCAATGACCACCAGCACCTGATGGATGTATTGATCAATACCTTGCAGAATGTGCCGGGTATCTCCAAAACAGAAACTTTTATCTCGTTGGATCAGGTTATCGAGAAGCAGATCGACATCCTACAGGAGTCTTAGAATCTGTTTAAAGCGTACGAACAACGATCTTATCCTGTTCCCGATCGCAATCGACCTCCAACAGTCTGCCTTCCGGAGCAGCCCCTTTGATGATGACTTCCGCCAGTTCGTCTTCCAGGTATTTTTGAATGGCCCGCTTCAGCGGCCGGGCCCCGTACTGGGGATCGTACCCCTTTTCCGTCAGAAATTCCCGGGCGCCTTCCGAGATTTGTATGGTGTATCCCAGTTCCTGCACCCGTTTCACCAATCCCTGGAGCTCAATGTCGACGATTTGGTGGATGTTTTCTTTAGAGAGGGAGTTGAAGACGATCACATCGTCGACCCGGTTCAGGAATTCCGGGGCAAAAGTCGTTTTCAGCGCTTTTTGCACTACTCCTTTGGCGTATTCGCTGTCCTGGCTCCTGTCCTCCCGGCCGAATCCGATGCCACGCCCGAAATCCTTTAACTGCCGGCTGCCGATATTGGAGGTCATAATGATGATCGTATTCTTGAAATCGACCCGGCGCCCCAAACTGTCGGTCAACTGCCCGTCGTCCAGCAGTTGCAATAGAATGTTGAATACATCGGGATGCGCTTTTTCGATCTCGTCCAGCAAGACCACGGAGTAGGGTTTTCTTCTCACTTTTTCGGTCAGTTGCCCTCCCTCTTCGTAACCGACATATCCGGGAGGAGCGCCTACCAATCTGGAGACAGCGAATTTTTCCATGTATTCGCTCATGTCGATGCGGATCAAAGCATCGTCCGTATCGAACAGGTAACGGGCCAGTATCTTCGCCAATTGGGTCTTTCCGACTCCCGTCGGCCCCAGGAAAATAAAGGAACCGATCGGACGGTTCGGATCTTTTAATCCGGCCCGGTTCCGGTGTATCGCCTTGACGATTTTCCCGATGGTTTCGTCCTGTCCGATCACGCTGCCGGCCAATTCGTCGTGCATCTGCAACAGTTTCATCCCTTCTGTTTTGGCGATCCGTTTGACCGGTACGCCGGTCATCAGCGCTACGACTTCGGCCACTTGCTCTTCGTCTACGATTACCCGGTTCTCGTTCAGTTCCGTCTGCCACCGCGCCTTTTCCCGTTCCAACCGGGCGACCATCTGCCGTTCTTCGTCCCGAAAAGCCGCTGCGACTTCAAAATTCTGTTGTTTTGCTGCCTCTTTTTTACGGGTCTTGATCTCCTCGATGTTCCGTTCCAACTCCTCAATCACAAAAGGAACCCGGATGTGGGTAATGTGGGTCCGGGAACCGGCCTCGTCCAACGCATCGATGGCTTTGTCCGGCAGCGCCCGGTCCGAAATGTAACGGGTGGTCAGGGTGACGCAAGCCTTGATCGCTTCCGGCGTGTACCGTACGTTGTGGTGGTCTTCGTACCGCGATTTGATGTTGTTTAGTATTTCGAGGGTCTCTTCGCCGGAAGTCGGCTCGACGAGCACTTTTTGGAAACGACGTTCCAGGGCCCCGTCTTTCTCTATATTCTGGCGGTATTCGTTCAAGGTTGTAGCGCCGATGCACTGGATCTCCCCCCGGGCCAAAGCCGGTTTCAGCATATTGGCTGCATCCAGACTTCCGCCGGATCCTCCGGCGCCGACGATTGTATGGATCTCATCGATAAAGAGGATGATATTTTTATTTCCGGCCAACTCGTTCAGAATGGCCTTCATCCGCTCTTCGAACTGTCCCCGGTATTTGGTTCCGGCCACAATGGAAGCGATGTCCAACGCTACCACCCGCTTGTCGAACAGCACCCGAGACACTTTTCGCTGGGTGATCCGGATGGCCAATCCCTCTGCGATAGCCGATTTGCCCACTCCGGGTTCCCCGATCAGTACCGGGTTGTTCTTTTTCCGGCGGCTCAGTATCTGCGCCAACCGTTCAATTTCCCGATCCCGCCCGACGATCGGGTCCAATGTCCCCTCTTCGGCGGCTTTGGTGATATCCACTCCAAAATTGTCCAAAACAGGAGTGGCGGATTTGCCGCTCCCCTGGTTTCGGTAAGGATTGAAAGCGAAAGGGTCGTCTTCGTCCGTTTCGTCTTCATCGTCGGCATTTTCTTTGTAATCGGATTGCATTCGGGCCCGTTCTTTCAGTAACTGCTCCCGGAACTGTTCGTAATTTACTCCCATAGAGTGAAAAAGTTTGGTGACAAATCCGGATTCGTTGTGCAAAATAGCCAGCATGACATGTTCCGAATCCACCCACTCGTCTCCCAGCTTTACTGCCTCTTCCATCACTCTTCTCAGAATGCTGTTGGAGGCCAAGGTAAAGTCCGGGTCCACCGGAGCAGCCGTAGCTTCTTTTCTCAGTTCCAATTTCTCTTCAATCCGGCTTTTCACTTCGTTAAAATCCACTCCCAGCAGGATCAGTATGTCCGGCAATCGTCCCCTGTTCACCCGTAATAATCCCAAGAAGAGATGCTCCGGATAGATCCTGGAATTTCCCAAACGCCGGGCTTCTTCTCCCGCCAAAGTCATGATCTGTTTCAATCTGCTCGTATCGATTCTACTCATCACATTCTCCCAATAACCGACTTACACACACTACCGGCAAGTCCTATCTTAATACAAAGATAGCACATTTGGACGGAAGTTCGTATGCAAAATAAAAAATTATTCCTATCGATTGTTAATCATTTCCCTCCACTCTTCTTCGTTTATCACATTGATTTTCAGCTTTTCAGCTTTTTTAAGTTTACTTCCGGCACTCTCTCCCGCCAACAGGAAAGAGGTCTTGGCCGAGACGGAATCGCTCACTTTCCCCCCCTCCCGGAGGATCAGGTCTTTGAAATATTCCCGGGGGCGGCTCAAGGTCCCGGTGATCACGAAGGTCAAACCATTGAATTTCCCGGCGCCCGCCTCCTCTTCTTTCAACTCTCCCGGTAATCCGTACGCCAGCAACCGTTCGACCAACTCCTGGTTTTCCGCTTTGGCAAAATAGTTCAATACGCTCCCGGCCATCTGCCCGCCAATATCTTCTACTTCTGTCAATTGTTCGTACGTGGCCGCCATGAGGCTCCGGATGCTCCGGAAGCTTCTGGCCAGATTCCGGGAGGCTGTTTCGCCGATGTACCGAATGCCCAGGCCGAACAGGAAAGCGGGAAAGGTCGCCTGCTTCGATTTTTCGATACCTGCCAACAGGTTAGCGACGGATCTCTCCTGCCAGCGGTCCAGGCCCATCAATTCGTCCCGCTTTTGCGGCAATGCGTAAATATCCGCCACATTCCCGATCAAGCCCCGGTTCAGCAACAGATCGATGGTTTCGCTGCCCATCCCTTCGATGTTGAGGGCTTTCCGGCTGACGAAATGCTCGATCTTTCCGGCAATCTGCGGCGGGCAATGCTCCGCGTTCGGGCAGTAGTGGTTGGCCTCTCCCTCTTCCCGGACCAACTCCGTCCCACATTCCGGACAGTGGGTAATGAAGCGTACCGGTTCGGCGCCGGCCCGCCGGAGAGAGGCATCGACCCCGACGATTTTGGGAATGATCTCTCCTCCTTTTTCCACGTAGACGATGTCCTGTTCGTGCAGGTCCAGCTCCGCGATGACGTCTGCATTGTGGAGGGAGGCCCTCTTGATCACCGTCCCGGCCAGGTGGACCGGTTCCAGGTTGGCGACCGGGGTTATGCTGCCGGTGCGCCCCACCTGGTAGGTGACTTCTATTAAGCGGGTCGCTTCCCGTTCCGCCTTGAATTTGTAAGCGATCGCCCACCGGGGAGATTTGGCGGTATAACCCAGCAGGTGTTGTTTTTCCAGGTCGTTCACTTTGATCACGATCCCGTCTATCGGCACCGGCAATCCGGCCCGGTCCCGGTCCCATTTGGCGATGAAACGGAGTACTTCTTCTACGGTGTTGCACAGCTCTGTGTGGGGTGATACGCGCAATCCCCACTCCGCCGCTTTTTTCAGGTTTCCGAAGTGGGTGTCTGCCGGGGCAGCTTCTCCGGGTATGTAGTAGAGATAGCAATCCAGAGATCGGCGGGCGACCTGGGCGGAATTCTGCAATTTCAGGGTTCCGGCGGCAGCATTTCGCGGATTGGCGAACAACGGCTCTCCGGCAGCCGCTTTTTCCCGGTTCAGCCGGTCAAAAACGGAGAAAGGCATCAGGATCTCTCCCCGTATCTCAAATTCGGCGGGGTAATCCCCGTGCAAGCGCAACGGAATGGTACGGATGGTACGGACGTTTTCCGTCACGTCGTCGCCTTTGACCCCGTCTCCCCGGGTTACGGCCCGGATCAAAGCCCCGTCCCGGTAGGTGAGGCTGATGGAGGTGCCGTCGTATTTTAATTCGCACACATACTGCACTTCGCCGGCGGTTTTCCAGACGCGGGTGTCAAATTCCCGCAACTCCGCTTCGCTGTATGTGTTGCCGAGAGAGAGCATCGGGTAGGTGTGTGCAACCTGGGTAAATTCCCGGTTGATATCCTGCCCTACCCGTTGGGTCGGCGAATTCGGATCGTACAGCCCGGGGAAATCCGCTTCCAATTGTTCCAGCTCTTTCATCAGCCGGTCGAATTCCGCATCGGAGATTTCCGGGGCGTTGTCTATGTAGTATTTCCGGTTGTGGTGTTCCAGCAACGTGCGCAGCTCTCTGATTCTCTCTTCTCCGTTTTCCATGGTATTTTTGAAATTACGAGGTGTAAAGGTACGAAAGAAGCGGGTCTCCGCTGCGGTTATCTCCGAAAAATTGAGTAATATTGCAACACTTTAAAAACATCCGGATGGGAAAAACCAAAAGCAAGATCATCAGCGTGGCGCAGAAGCTGTTTCGGGAGATCAGTATACACAAAGCCACGATGAGCGACATTGCCAGCGCCGCCCACATCAGCCGGCGCACCTTGTATACCCACTTTAAAAGCAAGGATGAGTTGTGCAAATACGTGGTGGAGGAAGAGGTGGATGCGATCAACCGGAAGTTGCAACGGGCCGCCGATTCGCTGCTCGCTCCCGACCGGAAATTGAAGCTGTATATTCTGCAACATTTCGGGGTTATTGAGGATCTGGTGCGAAATAACAGGTATATCCGGTACGATTTTCTGTTCAACAACATCCGGGTGGAGCAACTCCGGAAAGAGATTGACCGGAAAGAGATCGGCCTGCTGACCGGCATCATCCGCGAAGGAAAAGAACAGGGGCTCTTCCGGGTCAGCGATCCCGCTGTTTTTGCCAAAAACATGCTGTTGATGTTTAAAAGTCTGGAACAGGCCTTTATCATCACCCGCCGGAAAGATAAAAATTACCAAACATTGCTGGAATACACCGACCTGATGTTTTACGGCATCCTGATAAAGTAAACTTAGACACTGCTAATTTGAATGATTATGCAAGCATTGACTGCTATTTCCCCCGTGGACGGGCGTTACCGCGATAAAGTGGAGGCCCTTTCCCGCTATTTTTCCGAAAGCGCCCTGATCCGTTACCGGGTCATGGTGGAGATCGAGTATTTTATCGCCTTGTGTGAATGGCCGCTCCCGCAGTTGAGCCGGTTCGATAAAAGTCTGTTCCCGCAGTTGCGGGAAATTTTCCTGGATTTTACCCTGGAGGACGCCCAAAAGGTCAAAGAGATCGAGCAAGTGACCAACCACGACGTGAAGGCGGTGGAGTACTTTATCAAGGAGAAATTCGACGCTTTGAACTTGGAGGAGTACAAGGAGTTTATTCACTTCGGCCTGACCTCTCAGGATATCAACAACACGGCCACCCCCTGTTCGTTCCGGGACGCGGTTCATGATACGTACTATCCGGTGATCGATGAATTGATCGCTAAATTGGAAGAGTTGGCCGAGGAGTGGAAAGAGGTGCCGATGTTGGCGAAAACTCACGGGCAACCGGCCTCTCCTACCCGGCTCGGGAAGGAGATCAAAGTGTTTATCTACCGATTGAACCGCCAGTTGGAGTTGTTGAAAAAGATTCCTATTTCCGGGAAGTTCGGGGGGGCGACGGGGAATTTCAATGCCCACCACGTCGCTTTTCCAGAAATTGACTGGGTCGTGTTCGGCGACCGCTTTCTGACGGAGAAACTGAACCTGGAACGGGAAAGCTATACCACGCAAATATCCAATTACGACCATTTAGCGGGCCTGTTCGACAATCTGCGCCGCATCAATACCATCTTGATCGACCTGAACCGGGATTTCTGGAGCTATATCTCCATGTCCTACTTTAAGCAAAAGATTAAAGCGGGAGAGGTAGGCTCTTCCGCTATGCCGCACAAGGTCAATCCCATCGACTTTGAAAATTCGGAAGGGAACCTGGGGCTTGCCAACGCCTTGTTTGAGCACCTGAGCGATAAGTTGCCGGTTTCCCGCCTGCAAAGGGACTTGACCGATTCTACGGTGCTGCGCAACATCGGGGTGCCGTTGGCCCACACACTGATTGCCTTTAAATCCACGATCAAAGGGCTGAATAAGTTAATTATTAACCGGGAAGCGATCGAAAAGGACCTGGAGAAAAACTGGGCGGTCGTGGCCGAAGCGATCCAGACCATTCTGCGGCGGGAAGGGGTGCCGAACCCTTACGAAGCGTTGAAAGCGTTGACCCGTACCAACAACAAGATCACCCGGGAGTCGATCGCCGAATTTATCGACGGTTTGGAGATCCCGGGGTCGTTGAAAGAGGAGTTGAAACGGATCACTCCGGAGAATTATACGGGGGTGTAAAACATGTCAGATTGTAAGACCAAGATAGTATGTGTGATTTTATTGTTATCCTGAGACGTTTTATTCCTCCTTATAAGTGGCGGTTATCGAAAAATATTATTTACAACCTGCTGCACGCTGTTTTCGGTACGCTCTCCATGGTGATGCTGGTGCCGGTGATGGGGATCCTGTTCGGCACGCAACCGGAGGTGACCGAGCGGGTGGATCTTGCGCTGAATGTAGATACCCTGAAAGAATGGGCGTACTACTACATTACCGTCGCCAAAAATCAATACGGGGCCCCCGGCACGTTGTTGCTGGTCGGCGTGGTGGCCATCCTTGCCACTGCCCTGAAAACCGGTTTCAGCTATCTGGCTTCCTACGAAACGGTGTATATCCGGAACGGTGTGGTACGGGACATCCGGAAAAAGATCTACGTTAAGATCCTCTCCCTGCCCATCCCCTTCTTTTCGGAAGAGCGCAAAGGGGACATCATCTCCCGCATGACCGGGGATGTGCAGGAGGTAGAGAATTCTATCATGAGTTCTTTGGAGATGTTTTTCCAAAGCCCGGTACTGATCATCATCTACCTGGCGGCTATGTTGCTGATGAGCTGGCAACTGACGCTCTTTGTGTTTGTCATGCTGCCGGTGATGGGATTCCTGATCGGAAAGGTGGGAAAAAACCTGAAACGGCACTCCCGGGAAGGACAGGACAAAATGGGCGAGATCCTTTCGCTGATAGAGGAGACCCTTTCCGGCCTCCGGATTGTTAAGGCTTTTAATGCGGAAGTCAAAATGGAGGCCAGGTTCGGCCGGGAAAACGAGATGTACCGGCGGATCCAGAACCGGCTGATGCGACGCCGCTACCTGTCGGGGCCCATGAGTGAATTTCTCGGCACCATTGTGATCGTTATGGTGCTGTGGTTCGGGGGGACGCTGATCCTGAGCAGTACCGGAACGTTGACCGCGCCGGAGTTTATCGCCTACATTGCGCTCTTTTACTCCATTATCAACCCGGTCAAAAACCTCACCAACGCCTGGTATAATATCCAGAAAGGCCTGGCGGCTATGGATCGTATTGACGGCATTCTGGCAGCAGAATCTTCCATTAAAGAGGTGGAGAACCCTGTTCACATCGGCAGTTTCCAACGGGAGATCCAATACCGGGATGTTGATTTCTCCTATACGGCGGACAAAAAGGTCCTGAAAAAGGTGAACGTAACGATCCCCATCGGTAAGACCGTTGCATTGGTGGGGCAATCCGGATCCGGAAAAAGCACTTTTGTCGACCTGTTGCCGCGTTTTTACGATGTAAAAGGCGGACAAATCACCATCGACGGAACGGATGTCCGGGAGTGTTCCCTGACGGCGCTCCGGGAGTTGATGGGCAATGTGAACCAGGATCCGATCCTCTTTAATGATACGATCTACAACAACATCGCTTTCGGAGTGGAAAATACGACCCGCGAAGCGGTGGAACAGGCTGCCCGGATCGCCAATGCGCACGAGTTTATCCTGCAAACCGAAAACGGATATGAAACCGTGATCGGCGACCGGGGCTGCAAACTGAGCGGCGGGCAGCGGCAACGGCTGAGCATCGCCCGCGCCGTCCTGAAGAACCCGCCGGTGATGATCCTGGACGAAGCGACCTCCGCCCTGGATACGGAGTCGGAAAAATTGGTACAGGAGGCGTTGGACAATCTGATGCAAAACCGCACCTCTGTGGTTATCGCCCACCGGCTCTCCACCATTAAAAAAGCCGATCTGATCTGTGTGTTCCACGAAGGCGAGATCGTTGAACGGGGCACGCACGAAGAGTTGCTGCAACAGAACGGTATTTATACGAAACTGTATACCATGCAAAATTTCTGATGGAGATAAAAGATCCGGCGGGAAGGTGGCTGGGGAAGTCTGTGGAGTACCCGGCGCGTTACAGCCCGGAGGTTTTGGTGGCGGTTCCCCGCGCCGACAACCGGGAAATTTGCGGCATTCCGTCCGATAACGCCTTTTTTTCCGGGTATGATTGCTGGCACTGTTACGAGGCCGGATTTCTGACCGAAAAGGGAGTGCCTGTGACAGGTATTTTGAAGTTGGTCTACCCGGCCGACAGCGCCTGTATTGTGGAAAGCAAGTCTCTGAAACTCTATTTAGGGTCTTTCAATATGCATGCACTCGGCGAAACCGCCTGCGAAGGAAGTGCCGGGTTTGAACGCCAGGTGGCCGCCGACCTCAGCCGGTTGCTTGATACCAACGTCAGGGCTTCCTTTCACCGGCACCAGGCGGAACACCGGCCGTTTGATTTCGGGAACTATACTGTTTTGGAAGAGATGGCGGGTATGGAGGAGGTTGGTTTTTCCGTTTACCGGGAAGAGCCGGCCCTTCTTTTGGACTCCGTCCGAACAACCCCGGGGGAAGTGTTTGCCGGTTCCCACCTGTTGAAAAGTAATTGCAAGGTTACCCGGCAACCGGATTGGGGAAGCATTTACATCCGGCTGAAAGCGGACACGCTGCCGGCCCCGGAATCCCTGCTTCGATACATTGTTTCGTTCCGCAACGAGAATCACTTTCACGAAGAGATCTGTGAATTGGTCTACAAACGGCTTTTTGATATTTTCCGTCCTGAAATTCTCTCTGTTACCTGCCTGTACACCCGCCGGGGCGGCATTGACATCTGTCCCTGCCGCGCCAACTGTCCTGAGGGTCTCCCCTCTTGCCTGCCGGACCCGGCGGTACTGACCCTCCCCTCTTTTAGGCAATAGGTTAGAGTCTTTTAATTTAACAGTTTTTCGTATGTGCCGTCTTTCAGGGCTTTTTGGGCGGCCTGCAGGATTTTGTTGTCCGTATTCAGGATCCTGTAGAGTTCGTTCATGTCCCACAGGTCTCTGGCTATATAGGCTTTCAACAGGTTCTTCACGGAAGGAACAACCGGGCGGAACAATTTCTCGTCCCAGGGAACACCTGCTTTCTCCCCTGCTTTGACGATCTCTTCCAACATCCCGTCGGTAATGACAAATTCGTTCCGGAATTTTTCAAATGTGGGGTATCGTTTTCGCAATTGCTCCCGGTTTTTGTCAACGTACCCGACCACATACTCTCCGATCACATTTTTTCCGATCAGCCGGTTAAAATAGAGGTAATTCACAGAAGTGTCGATCGGGACGAAGAGGTCCGGCACAATCCCTCCTCCTCCGTAGACCACCCGGTTTTTTAATTTGGTAAAATATTTCAGCGAGTCGTTGAGCACAATGCTGTCGGCACTTAGCAGTTCCCCGCTTTCGTAGCGGTCGTACAGCTCCTGCCGGTAATTCTCTCCTTTATACGGTTTTTGGATGCCTCGGCCGGAGGGCGTGTAGTAGTGGGCGATCGTTAAACGGATCCGGGAGTTGTCCGGCAACGGAAATTCCCGTTGAACAAGGCCTTTTCCGAATGAGCGGCGCCCTACGATCAATCCGCGGTCCCAATCTTGCACAGCTCCTGCTACGATCTCACTGGCCGACGCGGAGTTTCCGTCGACCAATACGGCTAATCGCCCGGTCTCCAGCAGTCCTTTGGAGGTGGCATATTCCTGCCGTAACGGGGAGGTGCGTCCTTCTGTGTAAACGATCAGCTTCCGGTCGCCCAGGAGGTTGTCACTGATACCGATCGCCGCTCCCATGTACCCGCCGACATTTCCCTGAAGGTCGAGGATCAAATCTTTCATCCCTTCCTGCTGCATTTTCCGTACGGCTTCTTCAAATTCTTCGATGGTGTTGTCGGCAAAACGGGATATTTTCAGGTAACCGGTGGTGTTGTCCAGCATGTAAGCGGCATCTACGCTGTGTAAAGGGATCTTGTCCCGGATAATATTGAAGTCCATGGCTTCCCGGCCTCGCATGACTTGTATTTTTACCAGCGTTCCTTTTTCGCCTTTCAGCCGGTTCCGCACTTCTGTATTGCTTAGCTTGATACCGGCGATGTTTTGCCCGTCTACCTGTACGATCCGGTCTCCGGCTAAGAGGCCCACTTTTTCCGAAGGCCCTCCGGGTACTACGGAAACGACCATCAGGGTATCCCGAAAGATGCTGAACTGAATACCGATACCGAAGAATCCGCCTTCCAGGGGTTCGTTCATTTCGGCTACTTCTTCCTGGGAGATGTAAACGGAATGGGGATCCAGGTCGGACAGTATTTTTACAATGGCGCTCTCGCCCAATTGCTTTAAATTCACCGTATCTGTGTAAAACAGGTCTACGTATGTTATCAGCCGTTGAAATTTGGTGCCTTGTTCCCGCACTTCGGTGTCGATCCGCTGGGCCTGTACGGCCAACAGGCTTCCCAGCAGCAATACGCCTGCTGTCAAAATTTTTTTTATCATTGTGTGGTTCATTTGTTTATTCTTTTGTTTCGCGTTCGTATTCTATCAGGTCCAGGTCGCTGATGCGGCCGCTTTCTATCCGGAAGCGGACAGCTGTCCGGACTTTGTGAAATCCGTACCGGCCGGCTGCGCCCGGGTTGATGTGCAGGCATCCCAGTTTTTTATCGTACATGACTTTGGCTATGTGGGAGTGCCCGCAAACAAAGAGGCCGGGTTGTTCGCTCCGTAATAACGGTTTTATACGCAGATCGTAGTGTCCGGGATACCCTCCGATGTGGGTCATCACTACTTTTAGCTCTTCACAGGTAAAGATTTCTGTTTCGCGGTAGATCCGCCGGAGCATGTCGTTGTCGATGTTTCCATACACCGCCCGGAAGAGAAAGCGCCCGGCCAGTTCGTCGGCGACTTCCACGGAGCCGATGTCCCCGCAATGCCACACTTCGTCGCATTCGCTGAAAAAATCCAACAGGCGCGGGTCGAGCCAACCGTGTGTATCCGACAGTAGTCCGATCTTCATCTTATTGCCACTGTTTTAACAGCTCGATCTCTCCGGCCCAACGGGTTTCGTCCGGGGTTTCCAGGATCAGCGGAATGCCGTCGAAGCGGCTGTCGCGCATGATTCGTTGAAAGGGTTCTTTTCCCAGTGTTCCCAGGCCGATGCTTTCGTGCCGGTCCACGTGTTCCCCCAATCCTTTCTTGGAATCGTTCAGGTGCATCCCTTTCAGGTAGCGAAATCCGACTACTTGTTCAAAATGTTCAAAGGTTTCGGAAAATCCTGCTTCCGAAGAGAGGTCGTATCCGGCGGTAAATGCGTGGCAGGTGTCCAAACAGATCCCTACCCGGCTTTTGTCGGTTACCTGGTCGATGATGTTGGCCAGTTGTTCGAACGAATAGCCGAGGTTGGAGCCTTGCCCGGCGGTGTTCTCGATCACTGCGCAGACTCCTGCTGTTTCCGCCAGCACCCGGTTGATGGATTCGGCGATCCGCGAAAGGCACTCTTCGTCGCTGATCTGTTTTAATGAGCTGCCGGGGTGGAAATTCAGCAGGCAAAGCCCCAATTGTTCGCACCGTTTCATTTCGTCCAGAAAGGCGGCCCGCGATTTTTCCAATCCTGCTTGTTCGGGATGTCCGAGGTTGATGAGGTAGCTGTCGTGCGGCAGGATTTGCTCCGGCGCGTATCCGTATTCCAGGCAACGTTGCCTGAAAAGTTCGATATTCGTTTTGGAGAGAGGCGGGGCATTCCATTGGCGCTGGTTTTTGGTAAACAGGGCGAAAGCCGTCGCTTTCAGTGTATGTGCCGCTACCGGTGCATTTTCCACTCCGCCTGCAGCGCTTACGTGGGGGCCTATAAATTTCATCTGTGATTATTTTCGTTTAGAGTATGTAAGGGTCTGTTTAGATTTCTCAGCCGAGTACAAAGTTACATCTTTTCAGCGAGCGCCGCTCTTTTTATGGGAGGAATCACAGGGCAGATGCAGGTATTTTTCTCTTTTTTCTACATCTTTCCGGGGGAGCCGGTTGTAGTGTTGTTTCCTTCCGGTATAGTTTGCGCATTCTTTATTATTCCTGTCTAACGAGGGCTGGAGACCGGGTGTATACC
>QMCD01000294.1_pt1 | contig 58634 bp, 50 predicted proteins | sample 1821841 | NCBI WGS metagenome assembly QMCD01 (sample SAMN01991225, study PRJNA193472) | Termite gut metagenome, whole genome shotgun sequencing project. | isolation source: worker | host: Macrotermes natalensis
GTTACAAGTTTAGACCCATCCTTCATTATCCTGCGTACACATAGAGAAATATCTACTCCTAGCTTATGATAATCATTATACTCGTTGCAAACAACTGTGCCTAAACGATTTGGTAATCCAAAAGTAGGCGTCAAAACAAATGCCTCACGTGTAAATAGGTTTACTTTTAGAGTCTCTTTTCCCTCGGCTCCTATCGGCTCTTCAACAGAAGCCATACGATACTTTCCAAAACTAAACTCAACATCCATTCCCTTTATTGAGGCAGGTATCATAACAGAAACTCCCAACGCAGACGGCTTATAGTAGTTTGCTTCTGTCTCCTCATAATGCCATCCCTAGTTGATTGAGGCTAATATATTAAATTTTACTAAAAATGATTTATTAATATTATTTTATTATATAATATTTATAATTATGTAATAGTAGTGCTTCACACCGTCAGGTAACGCAGGGAGGGAAGAGGATGAAATTGCTTTTTATTTATAATCCGCGAGCCGGAAAGGCGCAGATCAGAAGCAATCTTCTGGATATTATTGATATTTTGACAAAAGCAGGCTATGAGGTGACGGCTCATCCTACCCAGGATGTTGGCGACGCGATTGAGGCTGTAAGGAAGCTGGAACCGGAGAGCTATGATCTTATTGTGTGTAGCGGGGGAGACGGAACTCTTGATGAAGTGGTAAGGGGGATGATGCAATGCCGTCTGCAGATTCCTATTGGCTATGTGCCCGCCGGTAGTACGAATGATTTTGCGCGGAGCCTGCAGATACCCCAGAATATGATCAAGGCGGCGGAAAGAATCGTAAGCGGCCAGTCATTTTCGTGCGATATCGGTATCTTTAATGATGTTACTTTTGTTTATATTGCGGCGTTTGGGCTGTTTACGGATGTTTCTTATGAGACCAAGCAGGATATGAAAAATGTTCTTGGGCATATGGCTTATATACTTGAGGGCATGAAACGGCTGCCGGCGATCAAGCCTTGCCATATGCGGATTCACTGCGAAGAGCTGGAGATTGAGGATGATTTTTTGTTTGGAATGGTCACGAATTCGGTCTCAGTAGGCGGATTTAAAGGGATAACCGGTAAAAATATTGAACTGGATGACGGAATGTTTGAGGTCACAATCATTAAGATGCCGCAGAACGCCATTGAACTCAATATGTTAATGGGTGCCTTTATCAGCCGTAAAATCAATACTGACTATATGTATTGCTTTAAGACTTCCCACATTATCGTGGAGTCAGACCAAGAAGTGCCATGGACTCTGGATGGGGAATTCGGCGGGAAACATAAGAAGGCAGACATAGCCAATGCCCAAAAAGCTTTGCGAATAGTGGGCGTGGAAGGTATCGATTGATTCATCTCAATAGTTTTAGTGTAAGTGTAATGCTTTTAGATTAAGCGGGCAATAAGGAACAGACGATAAGACAGATCATTATTGTAATTCCTAGTTTCTTTTTGGGGAATAATAGTTTATAATAAGTAGCGATAGGTACTGGAATGATAAAATAAACGGAGGTAAGGAAGATGTTAGTTGCAGCAACAGAAATGCTACAAAAAGCTAAAGCAGGCCATTATGCGGTCGGTCAGTTCAATATCAATAACCTGGAGTGGACCAAAGCGGTTCTGTTAACGGCACAGGAGAACAATTCACCCGTCATTCTTGGGGTGTCCGAAGGCGCCGGAAAGTATATGGGCGGGTACAATACGGTGGTCGGTATGGTTAACGGCTTGATCAAAGATCAGAATATCACGGTTCCCGTGGCGATTCATCTGGATCACGGCAGCTATGACCACTGCTATAAATGCATTGAGGCAGGATTTTCATCGGTAATGTTTGACGGTTCTCATTATCCCATCGAAGAAAATATCACTAAGACTAAAGAATTGGTTGCGGCAGCCCATGCCAAGGGAATATCCATAGAAGCAGAGGTCGGCTCCATCGGCGGCGAAGAAGATGGTGTAATCGGTGCCGGGGAATGTGCTGATCCCGCTGAATGTAAGGCTATCGCTGATCTGGGCATTGATTTCCTTGCGGCCGGTATCGGTAATATCCATGGTAAATATCCGGCGAACTGGGCGGGACTTTCCTTTGAAACCTTGGATGCGATCCAGCAGCTGACCGGGGACATGCCGCTGGTGCTTCATGGCGGTACCGGTATCCCTACTGAGATGATTCAGAAAGCTATTTCTCTTGGCGTGGCTAAGATCAATGTTAATACTGAGTGCCAGCTTTCATTTGCCGCCGCTACGCGGAAGTACATCGAAGCCGGCAAGGATCTGGAGGGAAAAGGATTTGACCCCCGTAAGCTGCTTGCGCCCGGTTTTGAAGCCATTAAGGCTACAGTTAAGGAAAAGATGGAAATATTCGGGTCGGTTAACAAGGCTTAAGTAATTACCGGAAGAGTTATTTTTTATAGGAAGAGTAATTAATTATATGAAGCGGACCGGTATGACTTGCCGGTCCGTTCATAATTTGTTCATATTTAATTTAAAAACATTTAACTTACTTATCATTCTTTAGACATTTCTCTTGACTATAATAAAAACATAGAAACGAAATACCTGATGAACATTATAAGCCGATACCAGTATTAATACTATTAATAACTTTTTCATAATAAATGCCAAGTAAATTTCGATTTACTTGGCATCCTCCCTTTTTAGGGAGGTTTTTATTTTGCCGGAAACAGTGCTTTACACGCTTTAGTATCCAAAGATTTTCATCCGGTACTTGTCCAAGGTAAACAGAAGCAGCATGCCTAATATACCGCAGGAAATGATCTCTCCGATAGCAACCGTTACAAATGAAGCCCCCAGTGTCGGAACGCCATAAGCATATAAGAGAACAAAGGGAATGATGAGGGTGTTGGCGACAATAGGAGGGACAGGAGCGAGCCATTTAGAACGGCGGAGCCGGTAGGTGAAAACAGCTCCGATCAAGGTGGCTAGGCTTCCGAAGATAATATCAAGAAGGGCGCAGCCGGTCAGGATATTGCTTAGCAGGCAGCCGATAGTCAGGCCAGGAATGGCGGCAGGGGTAAAGAAGGGCAAGATGGTGAGTGCTTCGGAAAAGCGGACCTGTATGGCATGGCTGGCAAGGCCAAAAGCATTGGCAATAAAGGTCAATACTACATAGAGCGCGGCTATGATAGCCGCTTGGGTGATAGAATCTGCTTTTGATGGTTTCATGATAATTCTCCTTAGTTTTTTTTATCGTGTGGATGTTGCGAACACACGTAATGATTTAATCCAGTTTCTGTCCGGCTTTATATTTAGCGACGGCACTTTGAATACGGGCATAGGGATCGAGCAGGTCACTGATGGAAGAATCGTGGTTCAGGGTGTCGATCAGATAGGCAATGTATTTGCTCATGTCACAGTTGATATACCATTCCCGCTCCAGCAGTTCCGGCGACTGGTAAATCAGGTTTGTCGTCAGTACCCGGTCAAAAATGCCGTTTTTGTAGGCTTTGTCAAAGCGCTCCAGCCCGCTGGTAAAAAGCCCGAAGGTAGAGAAGATGAATATCTGTTTAGCTTTTCGCATCTTTAGGGCGGTGGCGACTTCGAGGACGCTTTCCCCGGAGGAGATCATGTCATCGATGATGATCATGTCCTTTCCTTCAACATCGGTGCCCAGAAATTCGTGGGCGACCACGGGGTTTCGTCCGTTGACTATTTTGGTATAGTCACGGCGTTTATAGAACATGCCCATGTCCAGCCCTAGGACGTTGGCAATATAGATGGCTCGGCTCATGCCGCCTTCATCGGGGCTGATAACCATCATGTGTTCGGAATCAAGCAGCAGGCCCGGTACATTTTTTAGAAGCCCCTTGATGAACTGATAGGCCGCCTGGATGGTCTCAAAGCCATGAAGCGGAATCGCATTTTGTACCCGGGGGTCATGGGCATCAAAGGTTATGATGTTATCAACGCCCATATGCACCATTTCCTGTAGGGCAATGGCACAGTCAAGGGATTCCCTGGCGGTCCGTTTGTTCTGACGGCTTTCATATAGATATGGCATAAGAACGGTGATGCGCCTAGCTTTGCCGCCTACGGCGGCAATAATCCTTTTTAGATCCTGATAGTGGTCATCAGGAGACATGTGATTATCATTGCCAAATAAGGAGTAGGTCAGGCTGTGGTTACATACATCCACAAGCAGGTACAGATCGCTGCCCCGCACGGATTCTTGGATGACGCCTTTCGCCTCGCCGGTGCCGAACCTTGGCACCTTGGCCTTAAGTATATAAGAATCGCGCTGATAACCGGCAAATGCCAGGCTGTCTTTGTGCTCATTTTTGCGTTCGGTTCGCCATTGTACCAGATAATCGTCTATCTTTTCGCCGAGGGCTTTACAGCCTTCCAAAGGAATGATGCCGAGAGAGCCAGCGGGAATCGTCTCCAGGTTTCTTTTGTTTTCGCGTTTTGTCATATTTGTGCCTCGCTTTCTGTGCTGTTAAATGACAACCGTGATTAGGAGATTTTGGGCGACGTACTTTGCCGCCGCAGATTTTCCTCACGTTTTTTAATCATCCTGATATCCGGGCCGGTGAGCTTGTATAACTGATAGTTGCTGCTGATCCGGGAAAATATCCGTTCGGAATACCGGTCTTTTAGTTCCGCCAGCGACAGATTGGTGGAAACAATCGTTGACTGTCTGGCCATATGGCGTTCATTCAGGCAGGAAAAAAGCTGAGTAGCCACAAAGCTGTTGGTCATTTCGGTGCCCAGGTCATCTATGATCAGGAGGTCGCAGCCATAGAGATCTCCGTGCATATCATAGGGGGGTTCACTATTCTTATAGTTGTACATATTGTGGGACAATGCTTCAAAGAGTCCGGCGGCGCTGAAGTAGATGACGGATTCGCCTTCTTCAATCAGGGTCTGGGCGATACAGCCGGACAGAAAAGATTTTCCCGTTCCAACTGTACCATAAAAAAACAGATTTTGGTAGTCGTTACGGAAATTTTTTATAAAATCTTGGCAGGCAGATACGGCATTTTTAAAACGGGACAGGTCTTCCCCTTGATAATAATTATAAGAAAGGGTAGAAAAATTCTCGCTTTTCATCATTTCCTGGATGCCGGACTGTTCATAGAGCAGGGTAATGATCGACTGCTTAAAACAATGGCATTTGACGCCGTCATGATAGCCGGTGTCCTGACAGTAAGGACAGTCATAAAGCGGCTCCAGATAATCGGGGACTATACTATGGTCGGCTAATAGCTGTTTCTTAGCGGCGGACAGAGCTTTGAGAATTTCCTTTAATTCATCTAAAGCATTTTCGTCACCGTCAAGATATTTCTTCCCCTGAGCTACGGAAACAGAAGCAACGTCATCATCCAGTTTCCGATAGCCAGGCACATGAGCGTAAACGTAAGCAACGCGTTCCTCAAGCCGATGGCGGTTACGGTTCTGGGTTTCTTCATAACCGCGGATAATGGTATTATATTGCAAATTGCTTAAACCCACGTTGCTGTTCTCCTTTAGTTGCTCAGGATTTCTTTTTCGAGAGCGTCAAAATCATAGTGGTTCTGCTTAAACTGATTAAACTTGCCTACGTTTGCCGGATTTTTTGCCGGAAATGTGGTCTCTTTATAGATGGCGTCCAGTTGTCTGACATCGGTCTTATTACGGACGTTTTGGGATTTCCAGTTGACTAAGATGGTGTTACAGTATTCAAAGCGATGTTTTTCGGTAGCCATAACAGTGCGTTCACAGGCTTCAAAGATAACATCAGCAGAAAAACCAAGCTCACGGTACCAGCGGAGGATATAGGCGGCTTCTGCTTTGGTGGGCGTGCCGCTTCTGCCAAGCGCCTTCATGATGTCATAAACGATCTTGTCGTATTTACCGGCGCTCCTAGCGGCCTGTTTAGGGGTGGCTATCCCTTCTTCCGCCCAGCTGACGGCGACTTTTTCTATGTAGCGGAAATCCTTTTTGCCGCGTTCGACGCAGTACTGAATCAAATAATCAATCAAGTCAATTGAGAAATGCAGGGTATCGGAAAAAAACAATATCATCTTTATTTCGGAGGCGCTTAAGGTCTTTCCGAGATACTGCTCTACAACGAAAAGAAGCTGCGAAGTTTCTTCGGCCTCCTTGAAAGCCTTCAGATCATCAAGGGTATAAGACGGCTTCTCATAGGAAAGCTTTTTATCAGGACCCTTGCCATCAGGAACCTTGTCATTAAGAACCTTGTCATTAGGAACCTTGTCATTAGGAACCTTTTCATCATAATAATTTTCGCTGGGAAGGGGGGTAATGATTTCCCGGGAAGATGTTACCGGAACAGCAAAAGCCATCTGCTCAACCGCTGGTTTCTGGCTGATCTGTTTCAGATGAATACCGGTCAGATTTTTGGCATCGTCGTAATCCAAAGCAAGCAGCCGGTTCTTTTCCCAGTATTTTAAGGCGCGCAGAATATCTTTTTCCGTGTAATTGAATTTATCGGCAATGTCAGAGATGCTGGTAACCTTATGAGCACTCATCATCCGAATGAGGTATAAAAATACTTTAAGCTGAGCGTCATTGGCATCCTTCATATATTCGTCAATAAAAAGATTGGAGACCACGGTAGCGTCATCATAATCATCCTGATAAATAGTGAGAGGGCTCATTCATATTCACCTGTTTCCCATAATTTCATATAATTCAAAGCAATAGGAATTATAGCATATTCTTTTTGAAAAAGGAATAGCTAATTTGTCCTAAACCATTGAAAACACTGGATTTCCAGAAAACTGTGGATAAGGTGGACGGGGTGGATATAGTCAAAAAAAGTATAATATATGCTCCTTTTATTCCATAAAAATATCCACATGATTCCAACCGTTTTTACATAAGAATCTTGTGGATATAGTGGACAACTATTTTGCCAAAAGATTTTCTCCGATCTTTACGACATCCCCGGCACCCATAGTTATTAACAGGTCATTTTCTTCACAATTTTTTAAAATATATTTTTCTATCTCTCCAAACCCGTTAGGAGTAGGAAAATAATAACATTCCGTGCCCAGATTCCGGAGGGCGTCCTGCAGATCCATAGAACTGATCCCTAGGGTGTCTTTTTCACGGGCAGCATAGATGTCTGGAAGAAGAACCTTATCTGCCAGTGAAAGCGCCGTAGCAAAATCGCTTAAGAAGGCTTTGGTGCGGGTATAGGTATGGGGCTGAAAAACACACCAGATCATTCGGTGGGGGTAATTCCGGGCGGTTTTTAAAGTTGCGGTAATTTCTGTGGGATGGTGTGCATAATCATCTATTATAGTAATACCGTTTTTACAGCCTTTTTCCTCAAAGCGCCTTTGCGTTCCGGTAAATAACCGCAAGGAGCGGTGAACGGTAGCGGATTCTATGCCAAGCAGGTCAGCTAGGGCAATGGCGGCCAAGGCATTATATACATTATGCTCGCCCTTGGAACCCAAGTTGAACAGTTCGGAGGCGGGGTAGTGCTGACCCTGAGCATGGTTCCTGTGTAAAGTAAAAGTTGCCCTTGCCAGCTTATCAAAGCTAATGTCGGATAAACTGTAGTCACAGGAAGAGGATGTGCCGTAGGTAATAATACGGCAGGACAGCCCGTCGGTCACGGAAGTGACATTATCGATGTCACCATTGATGATCAGGGTCCCGTCCTCGGGCAGCAGGGCGGCAAAGCGGTGAAATGACTGCCGGATATCTTCGATGTCCTTGAAGAAATCCAGATGATCCGCCTCTATATTCAGGACAATGCTGATTTTGGGCGAAAAAGACAGGAAACTGTTCGTATACTCGCATGCTTCGGTTACAAAGATATCGGACTTGCCTATCCGGATATTTCCGCCGATTTCGTTAAGGATGCCGCCGATGGAAAGTGTCGGGTCTAACCCAGCCTGTAACAGGATCTCTGAGACCATGCCGGTGGTTGAAGTTTTTCCGTGGGTCCCGCTGATGGCGATGGGGAGCCGGTAATTTTTCATAATCTGTCCCAGCAGTTCCGCGCGGGAAAGCGAGCTGAGCCCTAAGTCTTTCATGGCGACATACTCGGGATTATCGGGGCGGATGGCACTGGTATAGACGACCAGATCAATAGCGGAGGACAGATTTTCGGCCCGCTGGCCGTAATAGATTACGGCGCCTTTGTCGGCCAAGGAACGGGTCAGGGGCGATTCTTTGATATCGGAGCCAGATACGGTAAAGTCTTCCGTAAGGAGGATCTCTGCCAGGCCGCTCATGCTGATGCCGCCGATGCCCATAAAATAAACATGAATAGGATGATTAAAATTTATCTGATACATAAAGCCTCCAAAAAAAAACTGTCACGTAATGATAAGTGTTCATCTTGAATATAATACTATAAAAGCTACACTTCCATAATACTGATATTAATATTAATATTAAGAATAAAGATTAAACTCATATATAATATAATTTAATTTGCTATTTTTAAATTTGTAAATAGAAATTAATGTTGAAAGTACATAATCATTATACGCATATATTGATAAAAAAACCAGTAACAATTTTAAGGGAAGCAAACGGCAAGAACAAAATGTATGACTTAAAGATGGACAAAGTACAAAATGTAGCAAGAAATGATATTTGATTATAGGTATTATCTTGGGCTTTTGTAGAAATTATACATAAATAAAGAGGAAATTGGTAAATTTTTAGTAAAAATTATTCACTTTTTAATAAATATATGATATACTATGCGAAGAGGAAAAAAATGTTTTCTTTTTTTAAAATTTGACAGGTAAGAGGTGATGACATGATTAAGAAGGAAATGATTGCCATGTTGTTAGCCGGAGGCCAAGGAAGCCGGTTGGGCGTCCTTACTTCCAAGGTTGCCAAACCGGCAGTGGCATTTGGCGGAAAGTATCGGATCATTGACTTTCCCTTGAGTAACTGTATTAATTCGGGGATTGATACGGTAGGAGTACTGACGCAGTATCAGCCGCTCCGTCTGAATACTCATATCGGTATCGGTATTCCCTGGGATTTGGATAGAAATATCGGCGGCGTTACCGTGCTGCCTCCCTACGAAAAAAGCGTCAATAGCGAATGGTATACCGGAACGGCCAATGCCATCTACCAGAATATGGACTATATGGACAGTTTTAATCCCGAGTATGTCCTGATTCTGGGGGGCGATCATATCTATAAGATGGATTATGAAGTCATGCTGGAGTTTCATAAGGAGAAAGGCGCGGAGGTAACGATAGCGGTTATGCCGGTTCCGATTGAGGAAGCTAAGCGTTTCGGGATTATGATTACCGACAATGACAGGCAGATCACCGATTTTGAAGAAAAACCAGAGAATCCGCGGAGCAACCTAGCATCCATGGGAATCTATATTTTCAGCTGGAAGACCTTGAAAGAAGCGCTGCTGGCGAATGCTGACCAGCCGGGGCTGGATTTCGGTAAACATATCATACCGTATTGCCATAAGCAGCAGGCTCCCCTTTTTGCCTACGAGTTCAACGGTTACTGGAAGGATGTCGGAACCCTAGAATCCTACTGGGTAGCCAACATGGAACTGATTGATATCGTACCGGAGTTTAATCTCTATGAAGAATATTGGAAGATATACACCAAAAGCGAGATTCTGCCGCCCCAGTACATAGCAGATGATTCCTGGGTCGAGAGAAGTATCATCGGCGAAGGGACAAGAATCTTCGGAAAGGTTTATAATTCGGTTATCGGCTGCGGCGTTACCATTGGGAAAGATACGGTGGTCAGAGATTCCATCATCATGAACCATGTGGATATCGGTGCGGGCGGTGAACTTAATAAAGCGATTATCGCAGAGAACGTGATAGTCGGAAGCGGCGTGAAGATGGGGGTCGGCGAGGAAGCTCCCAATGAAACCGAACCTCATATATATAGCCATGGCATTGTGACGATTGGTGAGAAAAGCGTGATTCCCGAAGGAGTCTCCATTGGCAAAAATTCTGTCATTTTCGGAGTGACTACAGCGTCTGATTATCCGGATGCTTATCTGGGTAGCGGAAAAACATTAATTAAGGCAGGTGATGAATCATGAGGGCGATCGGAATAATCTTGGCGGGAGGCAATAATTACAGGATGAGGGAACTTTCCCAGAAGCGGGCGGTATGTGCGATGCCGATTGCGGGGAGCTACAGAAGTATAGATTTTGCGCTAAGTAATATGTCCAACTCCCACATACAGAAGGTGGCGGTATTTACCCAGTACAATGCCATAAGCCTGAATGAACATCTCAGTTCCTCCAAGTGGTGGGATTTTGGCCGTAAGCAGGGCGGTTTATTTGTTTTTACCCCGGCTGTAACCGCAGAAAGCAATTTCTGGTATCGCGGCACGGCAGATGCCATTGCCCAGAACCTCACTTTTTTAAAAAACAGCCATGAACCATATGTGGTAATATCTTCCGGAGACTGTGTCTACAAAATGGACTTTAATAAAGTCTTGGAATATCATATTGCGAGGAAAGCGGATATCACCGTGGTTTGCAAGGACATGGAGCCGGAAATCAATGTGGATAGATACGGAATCCTTAAGATGAATGAGGAAAGCCGTATCGAGGAATTTGAAGAAAAGCCGGTCGTGGCTAGGACAAATACCATTTCCTGCGGCATCTATGTGGTGAGAAGGCGTCAGCTGATCGAGATGATCGAAAAATGCGTGGAAGAAGACCGTTATGATTTTGTCAAGGATATTTTGATTCGGCATAAGAGCATGAAGCGTATCTACGGATATAAATTAAAGGATTACTGGAGTAATATCGCTACGGTAGAGGATTATTTCAATACTAATATGGATTTTCTCCGTCAAGAGACCAGTGACTTCTTTTTCCGCCAGTATCCCGACGTCTACTCCAAGGTAGATGACCTGCCGCCAGCCAAATACAATGTGGGAGCACATATCAAGAACAGTCTGATATCCAGCGGCTGCATCATTAACGGAACGGTTGAGGACTCGGTTGTTTTTAAGAAGTCTTATATCGGCAACAACTGTTATATCAAAAATTCTATTATTTTGAACGATGTCTACATAGGGGATAATACCCATATTGAGAACTGTATTGTGGAAAGCCGGGACACTATCCGGGCGAATTCATATCATAAAGGAGAAGACGGTATTAAGATAGTAGTTGAAAAAAATGACCGTTATGTGATTTAACTCGTTGAAAGGGGGGGGGAAGTATGCAGATTACCGATGTGCGCGTTAGAAAGATTACTAAGGAAGGCAAGATGAGGGCGATCGTCTCCATAACAATTGACGATGTTTTCGTGGTTCATGACATCAAAGTTATCGAAGGGGAAAAAGGGATGTTCATAGCCATGCCCAGTAAGCAGGCGGCAGACGGGGAGTATCGGGATATTGCACATCCCATTAATTCGGAGACGCGGGAAAGAATTCAGCGGATCATCTTGGAAAGTTATGAGAAGGCTCTATCGGAGCCGGGAGAATAAGGCAAAGAGCGGACACCTCGTAGGAAGTGTCCGTTTTTGCTTTAGTAATTATTAACTTAGGTCTATTAGGGTTGCTTATGATATGGAAATGCCGGCATGGGATTTAACTTGTGCAGGTTGTCTTGGTGGAGGGTATCGATTTTTGTTTTTACCGCTTCGTCATCACAGAGCTGGTTGCGGATATAACGGTCTAAGGCCTCATAGGTAAAGCCGAGGTTGTCTTCGTCGGTTTTGCCGCAAAGTCCGTCGATAGGGGTCTTATCTACAAACAGGGATGATAGGCCGAGTTCTCTGCCTAGGGCTTTTATTTCCGTGACGGTCAGGTTGGAAAGTGGGCTGAAATCTCCGGCAGTATCGCCAAATTTAGTAGCATAGCCCACCCAGTCTTCGCTTAAGTTGCTGGTGTTGGCGACGCGGCCGCCGACTATACCGGAAACCGCGTAAAGGACCGACATGCGGATCCGGGCCGGGGTATTGAAGGTAGCGATGGTATTTAAGATCAAGCCGCTTTCCTGTATCTCATCATAGAGGTGTTTAACCGGATTCTGGATGTTGATCTCTACATAAGGGATTCCGAGGGTCTGGCATAATTCATAGGATATATTTATGTCATGCTGGTTTCCCTGTGGCATCAGCACGCCGAGGATGCGGTCAGCTCCCAAGGCTTCTTTGCATAGGGCGGCAACGATAGAACTGTCTTTTCCGCCGCTGATGCCGATAACTGCTTTGGTTGCGGGGGTGCCGTTGTTAATAAAATAGGTGCGGATCCATTGAATTAGTTCATCTTTTATTTTATTGGCATTAAAGTCGTTGGTATTTAAGTTATTGTCATTTAATCCTTCTGGTTTGCTGTTCATTAGAACCTCCCTTCGTGCAGCCGGTTTCTTATTTCGTGTAAATTCTGTTCCTTGATCATCTTGCCGTCGCGGAAGATAGGCTGGAGCAGGTTTTCTGTTTCGCGCGTTCCATCAGGAAAGCGTTCAATCGTTAACGGAACACAGTTAAGCTTAAACATGCTGTCCCTCCCCGTTCACTATCGTTACCTGGCACATTTTCATAGTCAATAGGGCTGCTTTATGGCTTTCTTCCGTTACTCCGGCGCAGCATAAGGCGTCCACGCTCACTTCCGTCTCCGGAAGCTGGGCTTTAAGGATCAAGGCATTGGAAACAACACAGATATCGGTGCATAAGCCGCAGAGTTCAATGGCCTCGTAATCAGCCGCCGCTATTTTACGGGCCAGTTCCAGCGAACCGAAGGTGGGCTTATCAAAGACTTCGCTGTCCTGTTGATCCAGTCCGTCCGTGATCCGATGTCCGTCTGTGCCGGTGATACAGTGCTTAACCGGGAGGTATTTGCCTTCCTGGGTAGCGAGGTAATTTTCGTAGTGGGTGTCTCTGGTGTAAAGAATGTCGTAGTTATTGTGTCGATATTCCTCAATCTTGGCTTTGACATTGGGTACGATCTTTTCTGCTTGAGGCGAACCCAGTGCCCCGGTTATGAAGTCATTCTGCATGTCAATCACGACCAATAGTTTTTTCATTTTGTAGCCTCCTTAGGTTATTAATTTACTTGGGAAATTGCCCCTCACTTTTTAACGTTTGGCGTACAGCTTTGCCGGCCGGTGTCCCTTATCGCTTGTGTATTTGCCGGTTTCCTGTACCATATCCATGATCTTGCGCCGGAAATTGGCCGCCTGCTCTTTTTTGCCAAGAATAGTTTCATAAATATTCTGAAGCTGTGTTAAGGTAAATTCTTCCGGCAGCAGGTGAAAGACGATATTGCTGTACAGTATTTTCGACTGCAGCCGGTCAATTGCCGTTTGAATGATCTCGCCGTGGTCAAAGCCAATATCCCCTTCTGATACCAAGATCTCGTCATTTTGAAAAAACAGGGGGCGGCCGGAGACATTCTTGACGGTAAACCAGCCCGGCTCATATTTAAATTTATCTGATTCTTCCTCGTTCATCAATCCGAGATAGGACAAAGAGATGACTCTTGCCCGGGGATCCCGGTCTATGCTGCAGAACGTATAAAGCTGCTCCAGATGACAGCGGTGCACATGTGACTTCGCAAATATTTTCCGGCGGATATTATCTTCGGGTTTTTCATCAATATTTAAAAAGCCTCCGGGCAGGCACCAATGCCCCTGATATGGCTCATCTGCCCTCCGATAGAGCAGTAACCGCAGCTCGGTCTCCGGCAGCTTCCGGTAATTATCTGTTTTTTGTTCTTTAAGGGTGAAAACAACGGCATCGGTACAGACAAAGGGATGCTCATATTGAAAAATGGGATCCGTAAAACCACCTCCTGTTATTTGCTTCTAGTTATTATCATTATGATAATAACTAATATATCATAATATTTTAGTAATGTAAACAGTTTTTTGATTTATTAAATGCTTCTGTTTATTGTGCAAAAAGTCTTAATCATTCTGATAAGTAATGTTACTTTTGTGCATATTATCATTGTAAAATTAATTTATAGGTATATAATTAATAAGAGCACAAGGACTAATTTAATAGGTGACCCTATGAAACATAATGTAATTGACCGTCTGTCGTTAATCGAAACAAGAGCGGTGCGTATTTCCAATGAAACAGAAAGTGAGATCAAAATACTTGCTGAGCGGATGGAGCAAAATAAGAAAATATATGAGGAAAATCTGCTGGCTGAAACGGCAGATAGATTAAAGCAGCTTGAGGATGAGATGAATCTCCAAAAGGATAGAGAAATAGTTAGGTTACAACAGGAAGCGGATGAAGCTATCCAAAAAACGCAGGCGAAATTTGCGAATCAACAGGAAGAAATTGCCGACCAGCTGGTCAGGGCCATGATAAAGGTGTGAAAAATGCGGGGAATACTGTCATATAGCGGAATGGCGGCCAAGATTCGGGCAATGACCGGAGGCCTGATTCAAAAAGAAGAATATGAGGAAATGTCGCAGCTCAAAACTGTTTCCGAAGTTGCTGCTTACTTAAATCAATTCCCATCCTATCAGAATCTGTTTGCAGTGGGTATGGACGGTATCCGCAGAAGCAGCATGGAAGACAGCCTTACCTTTTCTGTGTTCAGGGATTTTCATCAGATATACATGTTTGCCGGAACCGAACAGAGAAAATTCCTTGATGTTTATTACCTGCGTTTTGAAAACGCACGGCTTAAAAGGTATCTACGAAATATATTTGACGGAAGGACACAGGATCCTTACGGATATCAGGAGGATATTACTTTCTTTGAAAATCACTCGGCGCTGGACATCCAGCTGTTAAGCCAAGCCAGAAGTCCGGAAGCATTCAGGGAAGCTTTAAAAAATACAGTTTTTTATTCGATCCTGAAGGCATTAGATGAAAGAGGGAAAACCTCTTTGTTTGAATATGAGAATGCCATCAACATCTATTTTTTAAAGAAAATGATCACCGAATATAAAAAAATATTGAAGAAACAGGATATGGAAGCCATCAATGAGATCTATGGAATGGAGATTGACCTGTTAAATCTGCAATGGATATATCGGGCAAAAAGATATTATCGGCTTAATCCTGACGATATCTGGTCGATTCTGATACCGATCCATTATAAATTAAAAGCAGATGTCATCCGGCAGTATGTTAATGCGCCGGGAGCAGAAGAGATCGAGATTTTATTGAAGCAGTCCTACTATGCTAGGTATATCGACGAAGAAATAAGTACACTGTCCATAGAAGCCTTATATCGCAAGGTAATCGGAAGAATTAGGAGTCTGTATATCTTAAAATATCCTTATTCGGTTGCCTGTATGGAAAACTATCTGGCCAAAAAAGAAGCAGAAGTGGACAAATTGACAACATTATTGGAAGGGGTAAGGTTCGGGATCGGATCTCGGGAGATTTTAAGCTATATTGAATAGAGGTGAGTAAAGTGGTCTTAAGGATGAGGTTTATCCATCTAATCGGAAATCATGAGTTTCTGGATCAAATGATTGATAAGTATTTTGACAGGTATGAAATACAGCTGGAGGATTCTTATATTGAATTAAAAGGTTCCAAGTATGTGATTCAGAATACGGAGTCGGATCCTTATAAAGAAGTTCTGGAAAAGGCGGAGCTTCTGGCAGCCACGGCAGGCGGCGGGCAAGCGGAAACCGAAATGGGGATTGAAAAAGCGGTTCGAACGATAGGGCAGCTGACAGAAACATACAATGCATTTCAGGCAAAGAAGCAAAGGTTATTAGAAAAGAAGCAGTCCATTGAGAATGCATTGGCGGATATTCAGCCTTACCGGTTTGTCAACCATGATATTCAGGACATCTTGGATTTCCGTTCGGTTAAATATCGGTTCGGGAAGATACCGAAGGAGTTTTTTTTAAGTCTCAGTGATTATATTGAACAGGAGCTTGCCACGATATTCTATCAGTGCGAGACGACGGCAGATTATATCTACGGGGTCTATTTTGTTCCGGCGATTGAAGCGGAAAAGGTGGATGCGGTATATACATCCCTTTACTTTGAACGTTTTTATATGCCGGACGGATATCAAGGGACATTGGAAGAAGCCTGCGATATGTATGAGGCGCAGCATCTGGGCGTGAAGGAAGAGCTGGCGGAGCTGGATAAAGAACTAGGCGCCTTTATGGCAGACGAGAGGGGAGCGATCCTTACGGCAAGAGCCGTCTTAAGAAGACATGCTTCGCATTATGATATTAAAAAGCTGGCGGCTTACCGCAAAACGGAAGACAATATGCTGTTTTTATTGTGCGGCTGGATGGCGGAGCGGGATGCGGCGCGGTTTGAAAAGGAGATGGAAGCGGAGCCGGATGTCTATTGCTTGGTAGAAGATGAGTTTTCCGGAAGGCATTCCCGACCGCCGACCAAGCTTAAAAATCCCAAGCTGCTAAAGCCATTTGAAATGTTTACCCGGATGTACGGGATTCCTGCTTATAATGAAATGGATCCTACTATATTTATCGGCCTTACTTATTCCGTCCTGTTTGGGATGATGTTTGGAGACTTAGGACAAGGACTAGTACTCTTTGGGGGCGGTGCGCTCCTTTATTACTTAAAAAAACTTGATCTTGCGGCGATTATCTCATGCTGCGGCATATTTTCGGCATTTTTTGGTTTCTTGTTCGGCAGTGTGTTTGGCTTTGAGGATCTGATTGAGGCCAGATGGCTGAGACCGGTATCGGCGATGGCCGATCTGCCTTTTATCGGGAAGCTAAATACGGTTTTTGTGCTTTCCGTCGGTTTGGGCATGGGACTGATTTTACTGACGATGCTGTTTCATATTATTAACGGTATTCGTGCCAAGGATATCGAAGCGACGCTTCTGGATGTCAACGGACTTGCCGGCCTTACTTTTTATGGCGGGCTGGTCTTGACGGCAGCCCTTTTCTTGACCGGCAACCGGCTCCCGGCCGGCATCGTGCTGCTGTTACTGTTTGGGCTCCCGCTTCTGGTGATTGCTGTCCGGGAACCGCTGCTTGCCTTGTTGACTAGAAAGGGCAGTGCCATGCCGAGAGAAAAGGTGATGTTTGTCGTTCAGGCTTTCTTTGAACTATTTGAAATGCTGCTAAGTTATTTTTCCAACACGCTGTCTTTTGTGCGTATCGGTGCATTTGCTGTCAGCCATGCGGCAATGATGGAAGTAGTCTTGATGCTGGCTGGAGCTGAACAGGGAGGGAGACCGAACTGGCTGGCCATGGTCCTAGGCAATTTGTTCGTCTGCGGCATGGAAGGGCTGGTGGTCGGAATCCAAGTATTACGGCTACAGTATTATGAGTTCTTCAGCAGGTTTTATAAAGGCAACGGAAGGGAGTTTAAGCCCAGCCGGAAAGCTATTTCTAGTTAAAAAGCGAGCAGGCCCGCAAGGATAATATATTATAAGTATAATAATGATGAGTTTAATAATGAGTTTAATAATAATAAAGATCGGAGAAAAGTAAGATGCTTGGCAAAGGATTATTAATGTGTATATTGGTACTTAGTATCGTAGTTCCTTTTATTGTTTTTAACCGGGGTGAGAAAACTTCAAAGCGCTATAAGAAATATCTTGCTATGAATGTCGTACTGTTTTTTGGTATTTTACTGACGTCAAGCCTGATTTTGTTTGGAACCGGGGTAAGTGCCGCGGAAACCGGGGCGGTAATGGAAGAAGGGACATCGCCGGGCGGCCTAGCAGTCGGCATGGGTTATCTGGCAGCGGCACTGGTTACCGGGCTGTCCTGTATCGGCGGCGGTATTGCCGTATCTAGTTCGGCATCGGCGGCTTTGGGAGCAATCAGTGAAAATCCCAATTTATTGGGAAAATCTTTGATCTTTGTCGGTCTGGCGGAAGGTGTCTGCTTATATGGCTTGATTATATCTTTTATGATACTAGGGAAAATATAAAAGATAATGGTGAAATGTTATGAAAATGTATCTTATCAGCGATAATATTGACACATGTACCGGGATGCGCCTTGCCGGAGTAGAGGGGGCGGTGGTTCATGACAAGAAGGAGTTTCTGGCCGAAACAGAAAAAGTGCTGGCCGATAATTCTATCGGCATCTTAATGCTTACGGAGAATTTTGGCCGGGATTTCCCGGAAGAGGTAAATAAGCTTAAACTGGATGTGAAGATACCTTTGGTGGTAGAGGTGCCTGACCGCCATGGGACAGGCCGGAAGCCGGATTTTATTACGGCTTATGTCAGTGAGGCAATCGGCATCAATTTATGATATTGACAAGGGAGGCGTAACATGACTACCAGGGATAAATTAAATCATTTTATGGAAGTCGTCGTCGAAGATGCCCGACAAAGGAGTAGGAAGACTTTGGAAGACTATGGCAAGGGGCTGGAGGCAATTTACGAGTCGTTTTGCCAGGAGTCTTTACGGAAACAGGCAGCTGAGATAAAAGCCGGCCGCGAAAACCGGCAAAAAGAAATCAATATGGAACTGGCAGAATGTCAGATTAAAATACGGAAACGGCTAGGAGAACAACAGGAAGTGATGAAAGAGCAGCTTTTTGGTCTGGTGGCCGAGCGGCTGGCGGAATTTAGGAAGACTCCGGATTATTATGCTTATTTGGCTGGCCATATCAAGAAGGCCTTAAGCTTTGCCAGGAAGGAAGCCATTGAAATCTATCTGGATCCGGAAGACGCGGCTATGCAGGAAAGACTGGAACAGGATACCGGTACGGCAATTCGGATCAGCAGATACGGCTTCGGGGGAGGAGTACGGGCTGTGATCCGTTCTAAGAGGGTGCTGATTGATCAGTCATTTGATACAAAGTTGCAGGAAGCTAAAAAGGATTACCTTTGAAATAAATAAATAGTCATTAAGGAGCTGATGATGTTGAACAGCGGAGAAATATATGGAATTAACGGTCCCGTCATCTACCTGAAGGGGAGCAGCGCATTTAAAATGTCGGAACTGGTCTATGTCGGAAAGGAAAAGCTGGTCGGTGAGGTGATTTCCCTGAATGATGATATAACCACGATTCAGGTATTTGAAGAGACCTCTGGAATCAAACCGGGTGAGGCTGTGGCAGGTACGGGTCACCCATTATCGGTAACCCTTGCTCCCGGTATTCTAAGTAATATCTTTGACGGTATTCAGAGGCCGCTTAAGGAAATGGCAGAACGCTCGGGAGCATTTATTAACCGGGGGATCAGTGTGGACAGCCTAGATCGGAAAAAACTATGGAACGTGCATATAAAGGTTAGGCCGGATATGGCAGTGTCAGGCGGAACAGTTATTGCCGAGGTTCCGGAGACCGCCGCCATTACCCATAAGATCATGGTTCCGCCGGGGCTGGCCGGAACGGTTGTCCGTGTTAAAGCAGACGGGGAATACCGGATCGAAGATGAGATTGCCGTTATAAGACTTAATGACGGCAGCGAGCATGTCCTTACGATGATCCAGGAATGGCCGATCAGGCGGCCTAGGCCGACGAAGAAGCGTTATGCGGCAACCCGGCCGCTGATTACCGGACAGCGTATCCTTGATACGCTTTTTCCGATTGCCAAAGGGGGCACAGCGGCTATTCCGGGGGGCTTCGGAACTGGAAAGACGATGACCCAGCACCAGATCGCGAAATGGGCGGATGCGGATATTATTGTCTATATCGGCTGCGGGGAGAGGGGCAATGAAATGACGGACGTGCTTGAGGAATTTTCCCGACTGACCGATCCCAGAAGCGGCAATCCGCTGATGGGCCGGACGGTTTTGATAGCCAATACTTCCAACATGCCGGTAGCTGCTAGGGAAGCCAGTATCTATACCGGCATCACTTTGGCGGAATATTACCGGGACATGGGCTATCATGTGGCCATCATGGCGGATTCCACGTCAAGATGGGCGGAAGCGTTACGGGAGCTTTCTGGAAGGCTTGAAGAAATGCCGGCGGAGGAAGGGTTTCCGGCCTATCTGGCCTCCCGGCTGTCTTTTTTTTATGAGAGGGCGGGTATGATGATGAACCTGAACGGAACGGAAGGAAGCGTAACGATCATCGGCGCGGTGTCGCCGCAGGGCGGTGATTTTTCGGAACCGGTAACGCAGAATACCAAGCGTTGTGTCCGGTGTTTCTGGGGCTTGGATAAATCGCTGGCATATGCCCGGCATTTTCCAGCAATCCACTGGCAAAACAGCTACAGCGAATATCTGACCGATCTTTCTGCTTGGTATGTCAAGAATGTCGGCTCCGGCTTTATAGACTGCCGGAACCAGCTGGTGGCGATATTGAATCAGGAATCCGCTCTGATGGAGATTGTCAAGCTGATCGGCAGCGATGTGCTGCCGGATGACCAGAAGCTGACGCTGGAGATCGCTAGGGTAATCCGTCTGGGATTTTTGCAGCAAAATGCCTTCCACAAGGAGGATACCTGTGTGCCGCTGCTCAAACAGCTTTATATGATGGAAACCATCCTTTACCTGAATACTAGGGCTAAAGTATTGATTTCTATGGGGATGCCGATGTCGGTATTAAAGCAAAGCACCATTTTTGAGCGCATTATTGCGATAAAGTATGATGTGGGGAATGATGACTTTCATAAGTTTGCCGAGTATCAGAAGGAAGTTGATGCTTTCTATGATGACGTGCTTGCCCGTAACGCTTAATGCATGCTTGATGCAGGGACTATATGATTATGTTAAGTATATTAAGCAAGGCTTATATATAGGAGAAGCAGAATGGCTATTGAGTATTTGGGGTTAAGTGAAATCAAGGGGTCTTTTATCGTAATAGAGGGGGTTCAAGGCGCGGCATTTGATGAAGTGGTTACGATTACGGTGGATAAGAAGGAAAATAAGCGGGGGCGTATTGTGGAGATTTATGACGAGAGAGCCGTGGTTCAGGTTTTTGAGTCGACCGAGAATCTTTCTTTGCATAATACTCATACTAGGCTGACCGGTCATCCCATGGACATGAGCCTTTCCTTGGACATCCTGGGGCGTACCTTTAACGGAGTCGGGGAACCGCTGGACGGGCTTGGAGACATTGCTGCGGAATGTAAGCGTGATGTCAATGGAAAGCCGATGAACCCGGTAGCTCGGGTGTATCCAAGGAATTATATCCATACGGGAATATCGGCGATTGACGGGCTGGCGACGCTGATCAGGGGTCAGAAGCTCCCTATTTTTTCGGGGAACGGGCTGCCCCATGACCAATTGGCGGTTCAGATCGTCAAGCAGGCTTCCCTTGGCGAGGGTTCTGATGAAAAGTTTGCCGTTGTATTTGCGGCGATGGGCATTAAATATGACGTAGCGGAGTATTTCCGCCGGGTTTTTGAAGAAAGCGGCGTCGCTGACCATGTGGTTATGTATCTGAACATGGCCAATGATCCGGTGGTGGAGCGCCTGATCACCCCCAAAGTAGCGCTGACGGCGGCGGAATACTTGGCTTTTGATAAAAATATGCATATCCTGGTGATCCTGACCGACATGACTTCCTATGCGGAGGCAATGCGGGAAATATCCTCCAGCAAAGGGGAGATTCCTTCCCGGAAGGGATATCCGGGCTATTTATACAGTGAATTTGCCACGATTTATGAAAGAGCCGGGATCTTGGAAGGAATCACTGGATCGGTGACGCAGATACCGATCCTGACGATGCCGAACGACGATATTACCCATCCGATCCCCGATCTGACCGGATATATTACCGAAGGTCAGATTGTTTTAGACAGAAACCTGCACGGACAGGGCATCTATCCGCCGATCAATGTGCTCCCGTCTTTGTCACGGCTGATGAAGGACGGGATCGGGGAAGGCTATACCAGGGCCGATCATCAGGATGTGGCCAACCAGCTTTTTTCTTCTTACGCGAAGGTGGGGGAGGCAAGGGCGTTGGCATCGGTGATCGGAGAGGATGAAATGTCCGAGGAGGATAAGAAGTATCTGCGCTTCGGAGCCGCGCTGGAACAGGAATTTATCGGCCAAGGACGGGATGAGAACCGGTCAGTTCTTGATACGCTGGCGATTGGATGGCGGCTTTTAAGAATGTTGCCCAAAGAAGAGCTGGACCGGATTGACAGCCGGATTATGAAGGAGTATTACGGAGGCGAAAATGGATCCCTATGAATTTCCCACGAAAGGCAATCTGATCCGGGCGAAAAATTCCCTTGGCTTGGCCAGGCAGGGCCAGGAACTAATGGAAAAGAAAAGAAATATTCTGGTCCGGGAACTGATGGAGCTGATCGACGAGGCAAAAGATATCCAGTCAGAGATTGACGAAACATTTACAAGGGCTTATCAGGCTCTGCAGCGAGCCACGATCGAGATGGGGATCCGCAGCGTGGAAGAACTGGCTCATGCAGTTCCGGTGGAAAACTCAATCAGGATAAAAAGCCGGTCCGTTATGGGGACAGAGATACCCTTGGTTGAACATAACGCGGAAGCCGGCAACATGATTTATACTTTTCTTTCCACCAGAGAATCAATGGATCGGGCAAAGCGGAATTTTGAGCGTGTCAAAGAGCTTTCGATCCGGCTTTCGATGGTAGAAAATTCCGCATACCGTCTGGCGGTCAATATCCGCAAAACTCAGAAGCGGGCGAATGCGATGAAGAATATTATGATACCGCTTTATAAGGAGCGGGTCAGGTCGATCACGAATGCCTTGGAAGAAAAGGAACGGGAGGAATTCGGGCGCTTAAAATTGATTAAGAAAGGGTTGGATTCATCGAAGACTAGGTGAAAAGGCTTGCTTATTATATAAAAATATTGGTACAATATGAGGCAGGTGCAATTGACAGGGTATGACATTGTGTCCGGAACGGTCAGATGGAGGAATTATGTTTGTGATAGTGGGCCTGGGCAATCCCGGCCGGCAGTATGAGGGAACCCGGCATAACATAGGATATAACGTAATTGATGTTTTGGCGGAAAAACATGGGATCAAGGTAAAAGATATAAAACATAAAGCCATAATGGGCAAAGGTTCTGTTTATGGCCATAAGGTCTTTTTAGTGAAACCGCTTACCTTTATGAATCTGAGTGGTGAGTGTGTTAAAAGAGTCATAGACTATTATAAGCTGAATGAAAAAGAAGAGCTGGCTGTGATCGTGGATGACGTTAATCTGGAGCCGGGGCAGATCAGGATGCGGGTGAAAGGAAGCGACGGCGGTCATAACGGCCTGAAGAATATCATCGGTCATTTTGGACATGATGAGTTTATCCGGATGAAAATCGGCGTCGGCAATAAACCGGCGGGCTATGACCTAGCGGGTTATGTGCTGGGGCATTTTGTGGGTGAAGAGCGGAAGGTCATGGAGGAAAGCGTCGCCAATGCCGTGGCTGCCATCGAGTGTATGCTGGAGGACGGCATTGATAAGGCAATGAATCTTCATAATAAAAAAGTATGATTACTTTAAGGAGCAGCAAAAAGGATGAAGGCATTACTTTCCCCCATACATGAACTGGGTGAGTACGACGAGATGAGGGCGCTGCTGAAAAAACCGGGGAACAACCTGGCTTTGACGGGCTGCGTGGAGTCACAGAAACTGCATATGATTTATGGGCTCGGCGATGGTTTTAAATATAAGATCATCGTTACTTTCAGTGATATCCGACTGAAGGAGATATATGAAGAATACCGTTTTTATGATCGGGATGTGACGATGTTTCCGGCTAAAGACCTGATCTTTTATCAGGCGGACATCCATGGGAACCTGCTTACTAGGGAACGCATCAACTGTCTGCGGAAAATGATGGAGGGAGAACCGCTTACCATCGTGACGACCTTCAGCAGCTTATTGTCGCCGGTGCTACCGCTGGCTTATCTGCAGGAAAACGTAGTGCGGCTTTCAGAAGGCGCGGTCGTGGAAGAGCAGGCGCTGGCGGTGCGCCTAGTGAAGCTGGGCTATGAGAAAACCTATCAGGTCGAAGCGCCGGGGCAGTTCAGTATCCGGGGCGGGATCATTGATGTGTTTGACCTGACGGAAGAAAATCCTTACCGTGTTGAACTGTGGGGCGATGAAGTGGAGTCGATCCGCAGTTTTGACGTGTTAAGCCAGCGGTCCATAGAAAAACTGAAGGAGATATATATTTATCCGGCCACGGAACTGATTTTATCTAAAGAGCAGCTGCGGCAGGGGATGGAGAAAATTGATCAAGAGTGTGAGATTTATGCTGGGAAGCTGCGAGATGATTTTCGTACTGAGGAAGCCCATCGGATCCGCTCGCAGGTTAAGGAGCTTAAGGAACAGCTGACTGAATTGGAAAGCATGGTCAGCCTAGAAAGTTATATTCGCTATTTTTATGATAAGACGGTATCCTTTATAGATTTGTTTGTGAAGGAGGAATGTCTGGTATATATTGATGAACCTTCCCGGGTCAAGGAGCATGCGGCGGCGGTGGAGCTGGAGTTCCGGGAAAGCATGATCCACCGTCTGGAAAAAGGCTACCTGCTGCCGGGTCAGACGGATCTTTTGTTTGGCACTGAGGAGGTGGTCGCTAGGCTGGCCGGGAAACGGACGGTATCGCTGGCAGCCTTGGAAATGAAGAATCCGATTATTAAAGCGGATAAAAAAGTGGATCTGACGGTGAAGGGCATTTCCTCTTATAATAACAGTTTTGAAGCCCTGGTTAAGGATCTGGCTAGGCTTAAAAAGAGCGGTTACCGGATCCTGCTGCTTTCCGGTTCCCGCACTAGGGCGGCCAGACTGGCAGAGGATCTGCGTGATCATGAGCTGACGGCATTTTATACGGAAGACAGCGAAAGGGAGATCAAACCGGGTGAGATCATGACTTATTATGGCCGGGTATTACACGGCTTTGAATATCCGATGCTTAAGTTTGCCGTAATCTCGGAAAGCGATATTTTTGGTACTGAAAAGAAGAAGAAACGTAAGAAACAGTATGAAGGACGTAAGATCAATGATTTTGCCGAGCTTAAGGTAGGAGATTACGTTGTCCATGAAAATCACGGCCTAGGTATCTACCGCGGGATTGAGAAGGTTGAAGTTGAAAAAGTAGTGAAGGATTATATGAAAATTGAATACCGTGACGGCGGCAACCTGTATATCCTGGCAACTGGCCTGAATGTGATCCAAAAGTACGCTTCTGCCGATGCCAGGAAGCCGAAGCTCAACAAGCTTGGTTCAGTGGAATGGACTAAGACGAAGAGCAAGGTCCGTGAAGCAGTGGGCGAAGTGGCCAAGGAACTGGTGGAGCTGTATGCGGTGCGCCAAGAGAAGAACGGCTACTGCTACGAAAAGGATACGGTCTGGCAGCGGGAATTTGAAGAAATGTTTCCTTTTGAGGAGACAGAAGACCAGCTGACCGCTATTGCCGAAACCAAAAGGGATATGGAGAGTACCGGCATCATGGACCGGCTGATCTGTGGCGATGTCGGCTACGGCAAGACGGAAATCGCTATCAGGGCAGCGTTTAAAGCAGTACAGGAGGGCAAGCAGGTAGTCTATCTGGTGCCGACGACGATCTTAGCCCAGCAGCATTACAATACCTTTATCCAGCGGATGAAGGATTTTCCGGTACGGATTGCCTTGCTGTCCCGCTTCAGAACTGCCGCGGAGCAGAAGAAGACGGTAGAAGAGCTGCGGAAAGGCCAGGCTGACATCGTGATCGGCACGCACCGGGTCTTGTCTAAGGATGTAACATATAAAGACCTGGGACTGCTGATTATCGATGAGGAACAGCGTTTCGGCGTGGCCCATAAAGAAAAGATCAAGCATATGAAGGAAAGCGTGGATGTCCTTACCCTGACGGCCACACCGATCCCGCGCACCCTCCATATGAGCCTGATCGGCATCCGTGACATGAGCGTTCTGGAGGAGGCACCCAATGACCGCATGCCGATCCAGACCTTTGTCAGTGAGTATAATGAGGAAATCGTCAGGGAAGCAATAGTCCGTGAACTGGCCAGAAACGGCCAGATATATTATGTATATAACCGGGTAGTAAATATTGCCGATGTGGCCGCCGCTATCGGAAAACTGGTGCCTGAGGCAACAGTGGCCTTTGCCCATGGGCAGATGCAGGAGCGGGAACTGGAACGGATTATGTATGATTTTATTAACCGGGAGATCGACGTGCTGGTATCCACAACCATCATTGAAACCGGCCTAGATATATCCAATGTCAACACGATGATCATCCATGATTCAGATAATATGGGATTGTCCCAGCTTTATCAGCTACGTGGCCGGGTCGGACGTTCTAACCGGACGGCTTACGCTTTCCTGATGTATAAGCGTGATAAGATGTTAAAAGAAGTGGCCGAAAAACGGCTCGCCGCTATTAAAGAATTCACTGAACTCGGCAGCGGCTTTAAAATCGCCATGCGGGATCTGGAGATACGCGGTGCCGGCAATCTCCTAGGCAAGAAACAGCACGGCCATATGGAAGCGGTCGGTTATGATCTCTATTGCAAGATGCTCAACGAGGCCGTCAAGAGCCTCAAAGGGAGTGTTACGGAGGAAGATTTTAATACCTTGGTGGATCTGGACGTGGATGCCTTTATCCCCCCTTCCTATATTGTCAATGAGATCCAGAAGCTGGACATCTATAAACGGATTGCCGGGATTGAGAGCCAGAGTGAATGTGACGACATGCGGGAAGAACTGATCGACCGCTTCGGTGAGATTCCGGCATCGGTAGAAAATCTGTTCCGGGTTGCCCTGATCCGCGTCCGGGCGCATGCGCTTGACATGACGGAGATTAAAGGGAAAAACGAAAGAATCCAGTTTACGTTGCGGACCGATGCCCAGATTCGGGCAGAAAGGATACCGGATCTGCTGAGACAGTATGAAAAACTGTCATTTAACCATAAGGGGACGCCGTTTTTTCAGTATAAGTATAAAAAATGCGGGATCGTGGAAAAGGACGTGGCCATCCTGCTGGCATTGACGGAGGAACTGCTGGAAGCGATGGGGAAGGCCTTGCTTGGTGGGGCAGTTGAGTAAAATCCCTGTCTGCTTTTCCGAGTCGGCGTCCCCCACTCTTCCCATAAATGAACGTTTGTTAATGCTTATAGTGTAATACTGGCCATGGGAAGCGTTTCTTTATCGTGAGGCGGATACAGGCACATAGCGGCCTGCCATGCCTCGCCACAGCAGGCCAGATGCAGTCCTTCCCCTCCTGTGTTGCAAATCCGCGCACATCCCACAGAGTGTCTTCACGCTTTTACATGGATTTTACATAAATCTTACCTAGGCATGATATCATGCCTTTTTTTTATCTGATAAAATTTGTATGAAATTAAGAATAAAAATCAAGTGAAAGAGGAGAAAAGTGGAAAGAAAACACTTTCCGCTTTTCAGCCCTCAGTCCGCCGGAGCGGAGAAGGAGAGAATATGAAAAAGAAAAAATTAGTGGCACTGATCTGTACAGCAGTAATGATATTGACCGGCCTTGTTGGCTGTTCTCAGCCAGTTGAGGAAAGTTCTGCAATACCGGTTGAAGATACGGCGACACAATCGGAACCAGAACCGGTTGCCGTGGAAGAACTTGCCGTCGCAGAAGAACCGCAAGAAGAACCGCAAGATGCAGCGGCTGAGCTGTCAGGAACCATTACGATGTCAGGCAGTACATCGATGGAAAATATGGCCAATGCCGTAGCGGAAACTTTTATGGCAAAATACCCGGGCGTTACCGTGACCGCAGAATTTACCGGTTCATCAGCCGGGATCGAAGCAGTATTGGCCGGAAGCGTTGACATCGGCAATTCTTCCCGGGCTTTGACGGAGGATGAAAAGGCGGTCGGAGCGGTGGAAAATATCGTGGCAATTGACGGTATCGCCGTAGCCGTAGACCCAGCCAATACCGTGGCGGATCTGTCGAAAGATGACCTGATCGGGCTTTTTACCGGCACCGTTGCTAACTGGAGCGAGCTGGGCGGAGCCGATGCCCCCGTGGTAGTGGTCGGGCGTGAAGCGGGCTCGGGCACCAGAGGCGCGTTTGAAGAGCTATTAGAGATTGAAGACGTCTGTAACTACGCCAGTGAACTGGACAGTACCGGCGCGGTGGTAGCCAGAGTGGCATCCACGCCGGGAGCAATCGGTTATGTTTCATTGGATGCGGTTGACGACAGCATTAGGACTATGGCTCTGGAAGGCGTGGAAGCCACTGTGGATAATGTCAAGGCCGGAACTTACTTCCTGAGCAGACCCTTCGTAATGGCTACTGTCGGCGAGATTTCCGGGCAAAGCGAGAATGTTCAGGCTCTTTTCGCCTATCTGGCATCGGAAGAAGGCATGGATGTCATCAGAACCGTCGGCCTCATTACGGTAGATTAAGGAAAAGGAAGCGAAATATGGAAACTGTTTCGATTCAAGGAAATAATAAAAATAAATCAGCAATAGAAAAAACAGCACAGGCTATATTTACAGTTTGTGCTTTTATTGCGATAGCGGCAGTGGCCTCGATCACGATCTATATGTTTATCAATGGTACGCCGGCGCTGTTTGAAGTCGGTCCCATCGAAATACTTTTTGGTTCGGTATGGAAACCGACGGCGGCTGAACCGCAATATGGCATATTGTATGTTATCCTTACCTCTGTCATCGGCACTTCACTGGCGGTACTGATCGGGGTGCCGATCGGGATGCTGACGGCGGTGTTTCTGGCCGAGGTGGCGCCGAAAAAACTGGTGGCTGTTGTGAAACCGGCCGTGGAGCTGCTGGCGGGAATCCCGTCGGTCATCTATGGCCTGCTGGGAGTCATGATTCTGAATCCGTTGATGTACAAACTGGAACTGGCTATCTTCAAGGGCGCGGAAACGCATCAGTTTACCGGCGGTGCCAATCTGCTGGCGGCGGTGCTGGTGCTGGCGGTCATGATATTGCCGACGGTAATTAATATCAGTGAAGCTTCTATGCGTGCGGTTCCGCATCATTTAAAAGCCGCATCTTTATCGTTGGGGGCATCTCATATCCAGACAATCTTTAAGATCATCATTCCGGCGGCTAAGTCGGGTATCATTACAGCCATTGTACTGGGAGTGGGAAGGGCGATCGGTGAAGCCATGGCTATCACTTTGGTATCGGGAAGTTCGGTCAATATGCCGCTGCCGTTTAATTCCGTGCGTTTTCTTACGACAGCCATCGTCAGTGAAATGGGGTATGCGAGCGACCTGCACCGCCAGGTGCTATTTACCATCGGGCTGATACTCTTTGCTTTTATCATGATCATCAATATCAGCCTGACAAAAGTACTGAAGAAAGGCGGGAAAGAAAATGATTAATGTGGCGAGTATTATGAATAAAAAAGTCAGGGTCAGTGATTTCGTACTAAAAATATTGATTTATTTCTCCGCCTCGGTATCCGTATTGCTGCTGGCCGGGATCATATTTTATGTGTTTGCCAAAGGGATCAGCAGTGTGACATGGCCGTTTCTTACTACTGAGACCAGTACCTTACGGGGAACGGTGGGGATATTAGGCAACATTCTTAACACCTTATATATTATTGTCATAACTTTAGTAATCGTGACCCCGATCGGAGTAGGGACAGCCATTTATCTAAATGAATATGCCAAGCCGGGCCGGCTGGTAAGGGCAATTGAATTTACGACAGAGACGCTGGCCGGTATCCCTTCTATCTTGTTCGGCCTGTTTGGGATGATCTTCTTTGGGAACGTGTGTGGACTGGGTTTTTCTATTATAACGGGTGCCTTGACCCTGACTATTATGGTATTGCCGCTGATCACCAGGAATACACAGGAGGCACTGAAAACGGTTCCTGACAGTTACCGGAGCGGCGCCCTGGGGATCGGTGCTACAAAATGGTATATGATAAGGACTATCCTGCTGCCTTCGGCAATGCCCGGTATTATTACCGGCATTATTCTGGCCGTCGGCAGAATCGTCGGAGAGTCAGCAGCGCTTTTATTTACGGCGGGAAGCGGATATTATTTACCCAAGACCGCCTTGGGATATCTGACCAAAATACGGGACAGTGGCGGCACTTTGACAATCCAGCTTTATCTGAGCATGTCTAAGGCCGATTATGAAGTAGCATTTGGGATAGCGGTGGTGCTGCTGACCATTGTGCTGTTCATAAATTTTATTACCAAATTACTGGCCGGGAGATTTGACGTAACTATGAAAGAATAATTCAAAATACGGGAGATCCGAAATCATGCACAACAGTAAAATCAGAACTGAAAATTTAAATCTTTATTACGGTGACAATCACGCGCTGAAGGATGTCTCAATGGATATCCCAGAAAGGCATATTACGGCTTTTATCGGCCCATCAGGCTGTGGTAAATCAACTTTCTTAAAAACCCTTAACCGGATGAACGACCTGATCGATTCGGTCAGGATAGAAGGTAAGGTAATGCTGGACAGCGAAGATATCTATGCGCCGGGGGTGGATACAACACTGCTGAGGAAAAAGATCGGCATGGTATTCCAGCAGCCGAACCCCTTTCCGATGAGTATCTATGACAACGTGGCATACGGCCCCCGCATCCACGGTATCAAGAGCAAGGCGCGGCTGGATGAAATCGTTGAAAAGTCCCTGCGGGGAGCCGCTATATATGAGGAGACCAAGGACCGGTTGAAGAAATCGGCCTTGGGTCTGTCCGGCGGCCAGCAGCAGCGCTTATGCATTGCCAGAGCCTTGGCGGTAGAACCGGATGTCCTGCTGATGGATGAGCCGACCTCGGCGCTGGATCCCATTTCCACGCTCAAGATTGAAGAGCTGATGATAGAACTGAAAAATGACTACACGGTGGCGGTAGTTACCCATAATATGCAGCAGGCGGCGCGGGTATCCGATTTTACGGCGTTCTTTCTGGTCGGTGAAGTCGTGGAGTTTGATGCTACCGACAATATTTTTTCACGTCCTGTCGACAAGAGAACAGAAGACTATATAACCGGCCGGTTCGGATAGGGCTGCGCCATGAATATTTATACCGTTTAATGAAAGAAGGGAAAAATATGTCACCAAGAACAAATTTTATAAAAGAGCTGAAGGAATTGTCAATTAACCTGAAAGAGATGGCCGGAAGTGTCGAGGAGACTTATGAAAGACTGTTCGCTTCACTAAGGAACAAAAATGAAGATGAAGTCAACGAGATTGCCGCAAGTGAGAAGATGTTCGGAGATATGCAGCGTGCCATTGAATCGCAATGCCTTTTCCTGATCACAAAGCAGCAGCCGGTTGCCAGCGATCTGCGGGTCGTGACTGCCACGCTTAAAGTAGTAACGGATATAGAACGGATCGGCGATCATGTCGCTGACATGGCAGAGCTGGTGCTGCGGCTGAATATGGCCGACCTTGCTTCTTATTCCCCACATCTCCCGGCCATGATTGAAGCAGCTAAAGCCATGCTGCATGACGCAACAGAGGCATTTTTTAACCGTAACATCGAATCAGCCGAAAAAGTCATTGCGGCCGATGATATCGTGGATGAGCTGTTCAATAAAGTAAAGCTGGATTTGATCACTTTTTTGAAAAATGAAGGCAAAGATGAGGACGGCTGCATTGATATCCTGATGCTGTCCAAGTATCTGGAAAAAATCGGCGACCACGCGGAAAACATCGGCCACTGGGAAATCTTCCAGGAAACCGGCAACATGAAAGATGTCCGTCTATTATAAAACATAGCATATATCTTGCGGTATACACCCAATTTAGTGTAGAATGACATTTAAGAATATAAGCATTTATCATGATGCAGTATGCGGGGAGAATCAGCATGGCGCTTATTTATGTAGTGGAGGATGACCTTAACATCCGGGAAATAGAAAGCTTCGCCCTGAAGAATATGGGTTTTGCCGTCAAGGAATTTGAGAAGGCCAGTGAATTTTATCATATGGTGACGGAACAGCTGCCGGAATTGATCCTGCTGGATATCATGCTTCCGGATGCTGACGGGCTGGAAGTCCTGGAAAGGCTCCGCCGTGACGGGCGGACCCGTAATATACCGGTCATCATGGTGACCGCTAAGGGGGCGGAAATGGACAAAGTGCGAGGACTGGATATCGGCGCAGACGATTATATTACCAAGCCTTTTGGTGTTATGGAACTGATATCCCGCGTGAAGGCTTTACTGAGAAGGAGTTATAAATCCGGTCCGGACAGGTCCATCACGGTCGGAACCATATGCCTTGACGAGGAGAAGCACCGGGTCACGGTAGCTGGTTCGGTATGTGAGCTTACTTTTAAAGAATATGAGCTTCTTAAGCTGCTGATGATCAACGAAGGTATCGTGACCGGCCGCGAGGAGATTCTGGAAAAGGTATGGGGAACGGATTTTGAGGGAGAGTCACGGACATTGGATATGCATATTAAGACCCTGCGCCAGAAGTTACAAGAGGCCGGTACTATGATCAAAACAGTAAGAAATGTGGGGTACATCTTCAATATATGAGAAAGAAAATTAATCTGCAGCTAATTCTAATAGCCGCTTTGGCGATCATGGCCACCCTCCTGCTGCTGGCGGCTGGCGGTTACCGTCTCTTAACCGGACAGGTAATCGACGGTCTGCGGACTCAGGCGCAAGTAATCCGGCAGCTGGCAGCTGACGGCCGTTTGACGGAGGAACTGGCAGCGGCGGGGTTAAATATAGAAAGGGACGAAATCCGCGTTACCGTCATTTCAGCGGCCGGTGCGGTTCTGTATGATAGCGAAGGAAGCGCTGAACGTATGGCGGATCACAGTGGCCGGCCGGAGGTAGAAGCGGCGCTTTTGCGGGGAGAAGGATGGGATATCCGGAAATCCGCCACCTTAGATAAAAATACTTTTTACTACGCCATAAAGACGGAAGAGGGGCTTCTTTTACGGGTAGCCCGGGAGGCTGACAGTATATTTAAGATTTTTACTGATGTTCTGCCGGCGATCCTGTTTTTTGCCGTAGCTGTTTTTGCAATCTGCGTGATGCTTGCCCATATACTTACCGCCAGTCTGATGAAGCCGGTGCGGGAAGCAGCAACGCGTCTGGAAAAACAGGAGGAAGTGACGACCTATGAGGAACTGCAGCCGCTGGTTGATACGATCAGGAAGCAGAACGAAAGTTTGTTGGCCAGTGTGAAGATCAGACAGGATTTTACAGCCAATGTATCGCATGAATTAAAAACACCGCTGACTTCCATCATAGGCTATACGGAACTGATTGAAAGCGGCATGGTGGAAAAAGCCGAAGATATTGCTCATTTTGTAGCGGAAATCCACAAAAGCTCCAACCGTTTGCTTACATTAATCAATGATATAATCCGGCTGTCGGAACTGGACGTCGAGGAGAAGGAAGAGGTCTTTGAAAGAATCAATCTATATGAAATCGTTGCGACCTGTGTCAGCATGCTACAAATCAATGCGGAAAGGCTTCATGTTAAGATCAGCATGCAAGGCGAAGATGCCTATGTGGATTCGACCAGACAGATGATGGAAGAGCTAGTATATAATCTCTGTGATAATGCGATCCGTTATAATAAGGAAGACGGCAGGGTCGAGGTGTCGGTGTGGAACCGCGCCGGGAAGGTTGCCCTGACAGTAAAGGATAACGGTATCGGTATTCCGAAGGAACATCAGGACAGGATCTTTGAACGGTTTTACCGGGTAGATAAGGGGCGCTCAAAATCAACCGGCGGCACCGGGCTGGGTCTGGCAATAGTCAAGCATATTTTAACCAAACATGAGGCAAAATTAGAACTGGACAGCGAAGCCGGACAAGGAACACAGATTAGGATTATTTTGTAAGGGTTTTAATAGATACTGTCTAAAAAAGACTTGATCTGTTTCCTAGTAATGCCGTATCCCGGCACGGCTGTGAGCGCTTTTCCTTCCATAAGAAGGGTAGGAACTGCCGGAAGCTCTAATTCTACCCAGGCATAACGGTTATTTTGCAGCACCTGTTCCTGATAGCGCCCTTCTGTCAGCGCTTCCACAAATTCCTGAGCCAGCGCTTCATCCCCCGCTAAGATCGGCTTGATGCCTTCTACCAGTTCCGCGGCATCTTCGTAATTAGTCTGATATATGTAGATCGCTTTATAGACGGCTTGATGATATGTTAATAAATCAATGCCGTGGTTCTCACAAAAATACATTCCCATCACACATAAATCACTGTATTTTCCATATAGCTCCGGACGCGGATGAGCCTCGCAGGGAACCGCCCTAAACTCCATATCAGGGTAAACCCGGTGCTGTTCTTCTAGATAATCATGGATCCGGTAACAATACGGGCACGCATAATCAAAAATAACTTCCAATGTCTTCCCCATAGCTTCTCCTTTGTAAGATTTAAGTCTTCTACACATAGTATTATAACGCTAATGTCCAATACAGGCAATCCAATTTTTGGAAGTTTATTAGAAGTTTAGTTAGAAGATGTCAAAGTTTGTGCAGTGGTCAAAAGTTAATCAGATGGCCTGGCAGTCCGTTTTATTGGACACATTAACTGATAAACTGATATTGTAGCAAAGAAGTCAGGTCAGGAGGTTGTGTTATGAAAGGTTATGCAGTAAGCAACGGCTATATGGGCTTGGTTGGCGACAGTTATATGTTGTTTGCCAGCGAGGAAGACTACCGCGAATACATCAGCGAAGCAGCATGAATCCTAGCAATTTCTTACTATATATGGCAGAAATTATTTCTTTGGGTTATAATATAGGAAAGTTAGAAAGCAACCGGCTGTGGCGTTTTTTGATCCGACGTCCCGGTTAGACAGGCATTAGTAAAGGGCAGTCCAGACAGGACAGTATAGGCATGACAGTATAGGCAGGACAGGACAGGTATGGAATATATCCCCGCTAAAACAATCATAACCAGATGCCAGTCTCCCGATGACTGGTTCGGCAATGATTATAATATGAATATTTATAAAGGCTGCTGTCATGGGTGTATTTACTGTGACAGCCGTTCGGACTGTTATGGGGTAGAGGATTTTGACTGCGTTCGGGCTAAGGAAAATGCCCTGGAAATCATCCGGAACGATTTGCGCCGCAAGGTCAAAAAAGGGGTGATCGGTACGGGCGGCATGAGTGATCCGTATAATCCGTATGAAAAGGAGCTGTGCCTTACCAGACATGCTTTGGAGCTGGCAGATGCTTATGGATTTGGGATATCGATTGCCACGAAGAGTACGCTTTTGGCCAGAGATATGGATATTTTACAGTCAATCAGAGAACATTCGCCGGTACTTGTCAAGGTAACCGTCACTACGGCAGACGATGTCTTAGCCGGTAAGCTGGAGCCCGGTGCGCCGCCCCCATCACAGCGGTTTGCCTTGCTGGAGCAGCTGAGCAAGGAGGCTGTCATGTCAGGGATATTGCTGATGCCGGTACTGCCATTTCTGGAGGATAGCGAAGAGAATATTCGGCAGATAATTCATCGTGCGGCAGAGTGCGGCGTGAAGTTTATATATCCGTTCTTGGGGGTTACGCTCAGGACGAACCAGCGGATTTATTTTTATGAGAAGCTGCGGGAACTGTTTCCAGGCGAGGAGCTGGCTGAGCGGTACCGGAAAAGATATGGCGGCAGCTATGAATGCCGGGTGCCGGAAAGCAGAAGGCTGTTCGATATTTTCAGAAAGGAATGTGAACGCCTTAAGATTTTATACAACATGAAGGATATTATCCATGCATATAAACGCAATTATGGCGAAGGTCAGCTTAGCCTGTTTGACTAGAGACGTGCTAAAATTTTTCGTAATTTCACACATAAATTGTAGTAATTTACAAATAATAGTACCACAGAAAAAAATTACTATTAGTTATTGGAGGAAATACGATGAAAGCAACGGGAATTGTCAGTGTCAGAAGAATAGACGACTTAGGTCGTATTGTCATACCTAAAGAAATCAGAAGGACGCTGCGGATCAGGGAAAGTGATCCGTTAGAAATATTTACAGATAGGGAAGGCGAGATTATTTTAAAAAAATACTCTCCGATTGGCGAAATGAGCACTTTTGCCAAACAATATGCTGAAAGCCTGGCACAGGTGTCTGGCCATGCAGCGCTGATTACTGACCGTGATCAGTTTATTGCGGTATCAGGAGGATATAAGGCTATCATGGGAAAAGCGCTCAGTAAAGAGCTGGAGGACAAAATCAACAACCGGGAAGTTGTCGTCGCGTCAAAGGGAGATAAGAATTTTATTATGGTATCTGATGATAATGCCAGTGATTATGAACATGAAGCCATTACTCCGATTATCTGTGAAGGGGATGTGATCGGAGCCGTTATTTTACTGGAAAGTGATGCTAAAGCAAAGATGGGCGAGGTCGAGCAGAAACTGATCCAGTCTGCGGCCGGCTTTCTGGGCAGGCAGATGGAACAATAAAAATAGCCGTATATATGACCAACCGTGACTAATTATTTTATTAGGACGGTTGGTTTTATAGTGTCATGATTTATTTCAATGAAATCGTCGGATCAACCATCGCATATAAAATATCCGTAATCAGATTCCCGATCAGCACGACTACCGCCGACAGCAAACATACCCCCATAATCACCGGATAATCCCGGCTGGTGATCGCGCTCATCGTCATCAGGCCAAGTCCGGGCCAAGAAAAAACCTGCTCAACGATGACTGCCCCGCCGAACAGAACCGGAATCTCCATGCCGATCACGGTAACAATCGGCACCAGAGCATTGCGCAGGGCATGCTTGTTGATGACAAGGAACCTGCCAATCCCCTTGGCTCTGGCAGTACGGAGATAATCCTGCTGCAGGATTTCCAGCACGGCGCTTCTGATATAACGAATGTTGGTTCCAGCCATTGAAAAGGCCAGTACTAATACCGGCATGACCATATGGGCCGCCACGTCGGTAAAACCGCCCCCTGATCCTAAAGTCTCCATTCCGCTTGAAGGCAGCCAGCCCAGTTTAACAGTAAACAGGTAGATCAGCAGCAGTGACAGGAAAAAGCTGGGAATACTGCTTCCTAAAAAGGATGCTGTCACTACTGCATAATCTCCTTTGGAATACTGGTTAATAGCGCTATATATGCCTGCCGGTACGGCGATCACCAGGCTGGCCAGCAAGGATACGCCCATCAGTAGCAGCGTCGGGCCGATATGGGTAGCGATCATCTGGCTTACTGACTGATAATTATGCACTGAATAGCCCATGTTGCCTTTCAGAAGTTCTCCCAGCCAGACAAAATACTGTATGTAAAATGGCTGGTCTAGCCCTAAGGCGATTCGTCTTGCTGCGACGGCCGCTTCCGATATCCGCGGACCTTGAAGCATTTCCAGGGGACTGCCGGCTAGGCACATGATTGCATAATCTATAATGGTAATTCCGATCAATACCGGAACCGCTATTAAAATACGTTTTATAATATATTTTGCCATTGCCTCACTCCTTTAGCGTTGTACTAACATTCCCCCACCGCAATAATCGGGCAGGCAACCATGTGACGGTTTCCTGCTGTAATGGCGCTGATCCCGGGTTCCCTTTCCCGGCATATTTCTGTAGCATGCGGGCATCTAGGATGGAACCGGCATCCTGAGGGAGGATTGAGCCCTGATGCGATTTCTCCTTCAAGCAGACGGCTTTGGCTTCCCGGGCGCTCAGGGTCGGCAATCGGCGCGGCGTTGCATAGGGCTTTGGTATAGGGATGTACCGGGTTGCGAAAGAGCTCCCCGGCATCGGCGATTTCCACTATTTTCCCTAAATACATCACAGCAATCCGGTCACTGACATAGTTTACCGCACCCAGGCCATGGCCGATAAACAGGCAGGTGAGCTGTAAATCCTTCTGCAACTGGCGGAGCAGATTGAGGATCTGGGCCTGAATGGATACATCCAAGGCGCTTACCGGCTCATCGCACACGATAAATTCCGGATTTAAGGACAATGCTTTGGCGATACAGATGCGCTGTATCTGGCCGCCTGAAAATTCGTGCGGATATCTCCCTAAGGTATTTTTAGGCAGGCCTACCATGTCCAGCAGTTCTTCCAGCCTAGTCTTGATATTGTCTTTCGTCGCGATCCGGTGATACAGCATGGGCTGAGATAATATTTCATAGATGTGCTTCCGGGGATTCAGCGAGGAATAAGAGTCCTGAAACACCATCTGTAAGCGGGTCCAGGACTTCTTGCCGGTATTCTTCCTAACTTCCTCCAGATCCTGTCCGTTGTATTGGACAATGCCCTCAGTGGGTTGTTCCAAGCCGACGACCAGCTTGCCGACCGTCGATTTACCGCAGCCTGATTCACCTACCAGTCCCAGCGTCTCACCCTCCCGAATGCATAGGCTGGCACCGTCCACTGCTTTCATATAGCCGGTGGTATGGGTGACAATTCCGCCTTTTAGGGGATAGTATTTCTTCAGATCGGTAATTTCGATCAGGGGTATATTTTCTTTTTTGGCTGTTTTTTTGATGTTTGAATTTTTACTCAATCCTTTATTCTGCCCCTATTAATTCTATTCTTCATAGTTCAGCGCAATTTCGCGCCTTTCACATCGTACAAAATGCTCTTTTTCATACTCTGTCCTCTGTTGCGGGCGGTTGCACTCGTCTTGAAAGTAGGCGCAGCGTCCCGCAAACCGGCACCCCGTTATGTCGTCGTAATTCTCCGGTACGATGCCGGGTATTGATGCCAGTATACGGCTATGATCGTCAAGGATGCCGGGTACGGTCTTGAGCAGGGCTTTGGTGTAGGGATGCATCGGACGGTTAAATATCGCCTTTACCGTAGCTTCCTCCACGATCTGTCCGGCATACATGACCAGGACCCGGTCGGCCATCTGGGCTACCAAGCCGATGTCATGGGTGATCAGTATCATCGACATCTTCAATTCTTTTTGCAGTTCTTTCAGCAGTTGCATGATCTGAGCCTGGATGGTCACATCTAATGCCGTGGTCGGTTCGTCGGCAATCAGCAGTTTGGGATTGCAGGAAAGCGCCATGGCAATCATCGCCCGCTGTCGCATGCCGCCGGAAAGGGTATGGGGATATTTCTTCATCGTTATCTCCGGATCCGGCATCCCGACTTTTTTAAGCAATGCTATTGCTCTTTTATTGGCTTCTTTTTTGCCCATGCCCATGTGGGTCCGTATGCTTTCGGTGATCTGGTTGCCGATACTAAAGACCGGATTCAAAGAGGTCAGCGGATCTTGGAAGATCATCGTAAGCTGGTTGCCTCGGAAAACATCCAGTTCCTTTTCACTCATGGTAAGCAGATTCTTTCCATCAAACAGGACAGAGCCGTCTGTAACGGCTCCGCCCCTGCCAAGTAATCCCATGATGGACAGTGAAGTGACGCTTTTCCCGCAGCCTGATTCGCCTACGATACAGACTACCTCACCGACGTCCACATAAAAACTGATATTATCAACGCTGACTCTTTTTCCATAGTCACTTTGGAAAGCCGTTGACATGTTTTTGATTTCTAAAATAGGCGGCATAACTGTCCTTCTTATTTGTGATTCTTTTCTGCTTATGAATTACTAATTTATCTCCCAATTTTCGACTTGGTTAAAAAATCCGTATACTGTCGGAACTGCGTTGCTGAGTCGGTTATTCACCGCGCCTTGGGCACTGATGACGTATGCGGAAAACATTGGAACGTCTTCCTGGACCTTTTTATCCACTGTCGAATACAGCTGCTTGATTGCTTCGATATCGCTGGTCGTCTGAGTATTTTCCAGGGCGGCATTGATTTCATCGTTGCCATAGCCGGTCCAGCTTCCTTCTCCGCTTAACAGCCAAGATACATCGGGATAGGGATCTACGGGAGCATAGGTATATTGAACGGCTAGGATGTCATATTCAGAAGAGCCTGATATGGACATCAAGGTGGCAAAGTCTACGGTCATGATTTCTGCCTGTATCCCCACTTCCGCCCATTGAGCGACCATGACTGAAGCTGCGTTCACAAAGGTGCTGTCGCCTGAATTGACATAAAAACGTAACACTTGGGAACCGTCCCATCCAGCTTCCGCAAGCAGCTCACGGGCCTTTTCCGGATCGTAAGGAAGCGGCTCAATGGATGGATCAAAGAAGGGGCTGGCAGACGATAAAAAGCCGTCAACAATTTCTCCCTTGCCGTTTAGCAGGTCGCTCAGTATTTTTTCCCGGTCAATGGCGTATATCATGGCCTGGCGCACTTGGGAATCAGGTATGTTCTGAGTCTGGATAAAAACGGACTGATTCGTGACCGGAGCCCCATATACGACCTGAACGTTTTCAAGCTCTTCCACGCTGGCATAGTCCTCCTGCGGGATAACGCTCATGGTATGCTGGGTGATATCAATCTCACCGGACTGAAGGCCGGCATATAGCTGGCTGCCCTCGACAATCCGGATATTCAGCTTATCGATCTTAGGGGCACCTTTCCAATAATTTGTATTGGCTTCATATGATATATAATGGTCAAAGTCATAATCGGTAACCAGATAAGGGCCGCTGACCACATCCGGCTGATTGAACCATTCCGCCGTAAGCAGTTCGGCTTCACTGAACCCTTCGATCTTGTGCTTGGGCAGGGTCAGCAGATATCTGGCATAGGTGTTCTGGAAGGTAGTCAGAGCCATCGGGTATTTGGTCGTAAACTGTATTGTTTTTTCATCAATTACCTGAATCCCTTCGATCTTGTCCGCTCCTTCCTCGACAAAACCGTCATCGCCGACACCGACAAAGGCATAATACATCATAGCGGTATTGTTGATGACCGGACTGGCAAGGCGCAGTGCGGTGTATTCCACGTCTTCCGCCGTAACCGGCTCACCGTCCGACCAGACCGCATCCTCGTCAATATGTACGATAAAATTCAGATTATCCTCCGTAGTGATGCTATCTGCCAACTGACCTTCAAAGCCCAGGTCCGCCCCCAGCTCCATCAACGGCAGGAACATCAGGCCGGTAGCATATTTATTGATCTCGCCGCCGTTTAACAGCAGCGGGTTCAAGGATCCCAGGGTATCTGTCACGCCGACATTGACCGTATCGGAAGCCGCAGCGTTACCCGCACATCCGGCCAATGATGTCATCATCAGTATTAATGCCAGCAAAATCCCTAATACTTTTTTCATAATAATCCTTCCTTTCAAGCCTTGATCATTTCCTACTAGTCATGTAGGAACGGTATGGATAGTATACTGCTTTATAGCTGTTTTGTCAAGAGACATAACTTATAATATTTTGTCCCTATTTACTATACTACATTTATAGAGAAACGTATACCCTATGCAAATTATTCTGCGCCAGAAAACAGGTTGCTTAAAGGGGTATTTCTTTGAAATGCGCCATCATATGGACAAAATTATCTTCCTGTGCCAGCCTGTCATAGTCTCCCTGCAGCGCTTTCCGGTTTTCTAGGAAAACTATTTCATCTACGTGGGAGAGCACTTCCCGGCGATGGGAAACAATAATTACGGTCTTGTCCTTTAACCTAGTTTCAAAAAGCTCATAGATGCCGGTTTCTGTATAAATATCCGTATTAGACGTCGCCTCGTCGAAAATTATAACCGGTTTATTATGGATCAGCGCTCTGGCTAAGGCAACTTTCTGTTTTTGTCCGCCTGACAGCATGGTGCCGTCACGGCCGACGGTATGATCCAGACCTACCTCTTGGATCAATTCATCTAAACTACATTCCTGAATAACTTTATTCAATTCTTCATCACCAATCTCTTTATACAGGCAAATATTGTTCCTGATCGTATCATTGAAAAGATACACCTGCTGGCTTACCACGGCAATCATGTTTCGGTACTCATTCAATGAAAATAAGCCGATGTCCTTGCCGTTCAGCAAGATGTCGCCCTGTTCCGGCAGATACATCCTGGTGAGCAGGCCGATCAAGGTTGATTTGCCGCTGCCGTTTTTCCCGATCAGTGCCGTCTTGCTTCCTTGCGGAAAAGTAATGCATATTTCTTCCAGTATGGGCTGCCCCTTTTCATATGAAAAGGAAAGATCACGTACTTCTATATCCCCGGTTTCGGGAACCGCTTCCGCATCTGGCAATTCAGCTTCTTCTTCAAGCTGCATAAACGCATAAAACCGTTTCGTTGAAGGGATGATGCCGGAAAACATAAAACCTATATTTAAAATCGCGGAAATGGGTGCGGTAACGTAACTGCTGTAGGTGACAAAAGCAAATATGCTGCCGATAGTCATATCATCGGAAAATACCATGCTCGCACCTAATATATATAATGTCATGATCAGAATCTGGATAAAGATCGTATCAACACCTTGATTCCATTCGCCGTTCATATTCATGCGCTGTTTTTGACGGAGAACCTGTTTTTCCTTTTGATAAAATTCCTGCTTTTTAGTCTGTTCAATGCCAAATAGTCTGACCTCTTTAATACCGCCTACCGTATCCCCAAACCAGCGGGCATACTGTTCCGCGTCCGAAATAAGTTCATCCATTATATTTTTGTTTTTTTTGGCAAAATACCTCATAAGTATGCCTTTAACCGGGATGTATAATAAGACCAGAATAGTCATCTTTATGTCAATCAGCAAAAGACCGACGACCCCGCCGGCAATACTGAACACTTGCGACACTACAAAAAACATTCCCCGGTTGGCGATGGAAACCATGCTGCCGACATCCGCCTGAATGACATGGTGGATTTCGGCATAGTTTTTCTCAGTAAAATAATCCGATCTGATCCGCAACAAATGGATAAAGGCTTTTTCCGATAAAGAAAACTCCAGATGATTGGCTATTTTGATCCGGATCCTTTCAATGACAATGCCAAGAAGAGCATTAGCGATATAAACAACTGCTGAGGCCACTACTAGGGTTATCAATAAGTTCCAGTTCCTGCCGATAAAACCGTCATCCATAATACTTCTGCTCAGTAACGGCATCAGCAGGTTCATCCCTGTTGAGAGGATCACACAGAATAATATCATAATTATTTTCTTTTTGTAGCTGCTCAAAAGACCGATCAGTTTTTTGACGGCATCTTTATCACTCATTTTGTCCCCCATTTCTCACCTGTATTTTATGTTCTTTCATCGCTATGTAAATTATTTTCATTTTTATACTATATAAACAAAAACATTGCTGTCACGGTTTTATTAATCTTAACATGATATTTCTTTTTGTCAATAATTGTCGTTAATAATCTAAATATATTAAAATAAGATAATCAACATTGATTTACGGGACTGCCGGCTGTATAATATAGAAATCGGCAATATCCAAACAACCTAAAAATATATATGGAGATAAATATGCCCAGAAACAAGCAAATCACTAGCGAAAGCTACCGGCAGACAGTATGGCGGAGGTTCCGCCGCCATCACCTTGCCAATATCAGCCTGCTAATTTTAATCATCTTAGGAAGTGCCGCCCTGCTCGCTCCGCTCATAGCACCCTATGCGCCTGATGCAATCGTCGGCCCGTTCAGCGGTGAACCGTCGCGGGAGTTCTGGCTTGGCACCGATCAGATTGGCAGGGACGTATTCAGCCGCCTGCTTTATGCCATGCGGATTTCTCTTTTAGTCGGGGTCATGGCGACCCTGATATCAACTGTAATTGGTGTAGTCTTTGGACTGCTGGCCGGCTATTTTGGCGGGATATTGGATATGGTGATCATGCGGTTTACCGACATGGTCATGTCATTTCCTTATATTTTACTGGTTTTAGTGGCCGCTTCAATCTTTAAGCCTGGCTTATGGAGCATTATCCTGATCCTAGGCTTTGTAGACTGGCCAGGGATTGCCAGACTGGTGCGGGGAAACGTACTGAGCTTACGGGAAACCAATTTTGTGAAAGGGAATATTGTAGCAGGAATGTCGCTTCGGCATATTCTCTTTTCGGAGATATTGCCTAATACAGTGGCTCCTATCCTAGTTTATGCCACCAGCGTGGTGGCTCTGTCAATGCTTGACGAGGCGGCGCTGAGCTTTCTGGGGATGGGTGTCCAGCCGCCGACGGCAAGCTTGGGAAACATGCTGAACGGAGCGCAGTCCCTGACGGTGCTGACTAGACAGCCATGGCTATGGATTCCGCCGGGACTTCTGATTGTGATATTAGTGATTGCGATTAATTTTATCGGCGATGCGCTGCGCGATGCCCTAGACCCTACCAGTGTCAGCAGGAAATAGCGCGGAGAAGGTCAGAAGCGGTTCATTTCATCCAGCAGGCGGATTTTGGTGTCATACAGTTCTTTAGACAGGTCTACATATACGGTATGGGGATTGACAAACCGTTTGGTTTCATCCCATAAGGTATCCAGTTCTTTCTGGCAATAAGCGCGGATATCCATTACCTTGGGAGATTCATAGCAGCATTCCCCGTTCCGGAAAAGCGGTATCATCAATTCCCTGATCAGATAGCTTCCGCCGGGCAGCCGGGTCTTTTTCCAAGGTTCTCCGGGGTCGAAGAGGAGTAAGGCTTTATTTTCATCAAACTGCTCGCCAACTAGGCAGATCAGATCTGCTTTGATCTTATGGGTTTCTTTATCATAGATCCGGTATACCGTCTTGTTTCCCGGATTAGTAACTTTTTCCGTATTTTCTGATAATTTTATCTTGGGTACGAACTCCCCTTTTGCATCCATAATGGCGGCCAGTTTATAGACGCCGCCGAAGGCCGGATTGTCCTTGGCGGTGATCAGATTGGTACCGACGCCCCAGGATGTAATCATGGCTCCCTGGGCTTTCAGGCTCTCGATCAGATATTCATCCAGATCGTTGGAGGCGGAGATGACGGCATCGTTAAAGCCGGCGGTATCCAGCATCTGGCGGGCTTTTTTGGAAAGGTAGGCAAGGTCGCCGCTGTCCAGCCGGATACCGTAGCTGGAAAGCTCTATGCCGGCATCGCGCATCTCGGTAAAGACACGGATAGCATTGGGGATGCCGGATTTAACCGTATCATAGGTATCTACAAGCAGGATGCAGGCAGCGGGGTACATGTCGGCATAGGTCTTGAAAGCGGTATATTCGTCGGGAAAGCTCATGATCCAGCTATGGGCATGAGTTCCCCGCACCGGGACGTCAAAAAGCTGGCCGCAGAGGACGTTGGAAGTGCCGACGCAGCCGCCGATGATAGCGGCTCTGGCTCCGTAGATCCCGGCATCGGGTCCTTGGGCGCGGCGCAGGCCAAATTCCATGATGCCGTCGCCTTTGGCGGCATAACAGACCCGAGCGGCTTTGGTGGCGATCAGGCTTTGATGATTAATAATGTTGAGAACGGCGGTTTCAATCAGCTGGGCCTCCATGATCGGGGCAATGACCTTGATCAGCGGTTCCCGGGGGAAGATGACGGTGCCTTCCGGAATAGCATAGATATCGCCGGAGAACCGGAAATCTTTGAGGTAAGATAGAAAATCTTCGCTGAAGACCGACAGGCTCCGCAGATAGGCTATGTCTTCATCGGAAAAGTGCAGCTCTTTGATAAGCTTGATCAGCTGCTCTAGGCCGGCTAAGATGGCGTAACCGCCGTTACAGGGGTTAGTACGGTAAAAGGCATCAAAGATAACGGTTTCGTTGCGATCCTTATGTTGGAAATAGCCCTGCATCATGGTAAGTTCATACAAATCGGTAAGCAAGGTCAGGTTCTGTCTGTCCATGGCATCTCCTTCTCCGGTAATTTATCTGGTAATTTAATATAATGATGTTGGGGTCAAAAGGTATTTTGCCCCTAAGATACTGTTCACTGTATTTTATATTACATTAATATTATTAAATAGTCTAATACAATTATGATTTTAACTTGACAAAAATAAAATAGTTTAGTAACTTCAATAGTAGGATTACTACAATATTATTATTACTATATGGGCAAATATGAGGGAAAATATGGACCAAATCCATGGACATTGCGTCTGCGGCGAGATAGAGATCATTATAAAAGAATACGGTGATTTTGTCTATACCTGCCATTGCGATACCTGCCGCCGGATGAATTCGGGGCCGGTGTTGTCCGTTGACCCCGGACCGCAGGAAAATGTGCACTTTGCCAAGGGATCAGATAAAATAACGATCTACCATGACGAGGAAGTTGAGCGCGGTTTTTGCGCCATATGTGGCAGCACGCTTTTTTGGCATAACCTGGCCGACAATCATTATTGCATGAACGCCGAATTGTTTGATGACATTATCAGTAAGGCCTCATTTGAACTGGAATTGTTTTATGATATGAAACCCGGTTATTATTCATTTGCGGGAGAGCGTAAAAAACTTGACAGGAATTTTGAAGAGATAAATTACAAGGATAGATTATAAGATATAATATACTAAGTAAATATCAATCAGGAAAGACAATGACGAAGACAGTAGGTAATTGCGAACATTCCAGCGAGCCGGTGAGGGTGTAAGACCGGTACCAGTAACTATTGCCGAACATCACTTCCAAGTTGCGAACTGAACCCGCAGCCGGGCTGCGGAAGTAAGGGAGGCCGGTTTTCCACCGTTATCGGAAGCCATATAAAACCGGAGGTTCCGGGGAGTATGTGTAACGGGTGGTACAACGGGAATTAACCTCGTCCTTTTACAGGGATGGGGTTTTGTTACTTTATAGGAGTAATAGGAAAGTACGTCCTATAAATTAATGATATGTAGTCCAGTAAGGTGACAGGAAAATGGAGGTAAAATTATGTATCAAAAGGTGCCGGCTAATCTTAATTTTGTCGAACGGGAGAAGGAAACGCTAAAATTTTGGAACGAAAACCATATCTTTGAAAAAAGCATGAAGAACCGCGAGGGCTGTCCTACTTATACTTTTTATGACGGGCCGCCTACGGCGAACGGGATGCCGCATATCGGCCATGTGCTGACGCGGGTCATCAAGGACATGATACCCCGGTACCGAACTATGAAAGGTAACATGGTGCCGCGAAAGGCCGGCTGGGATACCCATGGCCTGCCGGTGGAGCTGGAGGTGGAGAAACTGCTGGGTCTGGACGGGAAGGAACAGATTGAGGCTTACGGTCTGGATCCCTTTATTGTCAAATGTAAAGAAAGCGTCTGGAAATATAAAGGGCTGTGGGAGGATTTCTCCGACACCGTCGGATTTTGGGCAGATATGGAAGATCCTTATGTGACTTATCATGATGATTTTATTGAGTCTGAGTGGTGGGCCCTGAAACAGATCTGGGATAAGGAGCTTTTATATAAAGGATTTAAGATCGTGCCTTATTGTCCGCGCTGCGGAACGCCCCTGTCGTCCCATGAGGTGGCGCAAGGATATCAGGATGTCAAGGAACGATCGGCAGTAGTCCGTTTTAAGGTGAAGGACGAAGAGGCTTATATCCTGGCATGGACGACCACGCCTTGGACATTGCCGTCCAATGTGGGGCTTTGTGTTAATCCCCGGGAAACCTATGTGAAGGCGAAAGGTAAAGACGGGCTGATTTATTATCTGGCGGAAGCGCTCCTAGCCGCGGTGTTGGGAGAGGGCTGCGAGGTATTAGAGAAGTTTACCGGCCAAGACTTAGAATACAAGGAATATGAGCCGCTCTTTGATTTTGCTAGACAGCTGGTCGCAAAGCAAAATAAAAGAGCATGGTTCGTGACCTGTGATGACTTCGTCACCCTGACGGACGGAACCGGCGTGGTGCATATCGCTCCGGCTTTTGGCGAAGATGATGCCAAAGCGGGACGGAAATATGACTTGCCGTTTGTCCAGCTGGTCAATCCTCGGGGGGAAATGACGGAAGAAACCGCTTATGCAGGTATATTCTGCAAAAAAGCCGATCCGCTCATCATAACTGATCTAGAGAAAAAGGGGCTGCTGTTTTCAGCGCCTGATTATGAGCATAGCTATCCGCATTGCTGGCGCTGTGACACGCCTTTGATTTACTATGCCAGAGAGTCCTGGTTTATCAAGATGACAGCGGTACAGGAAGATTTGATCCGCAATAACAATACCATCAACTGGATTCCGGCATCAATCGGCAAAGGCCGCTTCGGTGACTGGCTGGAGAATATACAGGACTGGAGCATCTCCCGTAACCGCTATTGGGGTACGCCCTTAAATGTATGGGAATGTGGCTGCGGTCATATGGAAGCCGTAGGGAGCCGCGCTGAACTGGAACAGTTAAGCGGCAATCCGGCGGCTCGTACCGTGGAACTGCACCGGCCTTATATTGATGAGATCACCGGAACTTGTCGAAAGTGCGGAGGCGTTATGAAGCGGGTGCCGGAGGTGATTGACTGCTGGTTTGATTCCGGGGCTATGCCTTTTGCCCAGCATCACTATCCGTTTGAGAATAAAGAACTGTTTGAAGCGCAGTTTCCGGCGCAGTTTATTTCCGAGGCCGTGGATCAGACCAGAGGCTGGTTTTATTCCCTGTTGGCGGAATCAACGCTGATTTTTAACAAGGCGCCCTATGAGAATGTCATTGTCCTAGGGCATGTGATGGATGAAAATGGCCAGAAGATGTCCAAATCCAAAGGGAACGCGGTCAATCCTTTTGAAGCCTTGGAAACCTATGGGGCCGATGCCATCCGTTGGTATTTTTATATTAATTCCGCCCCGTGGCTGCCCAACCGTTTTCATGGGAAGGCAGTTATTGAAGGTCAGCGGAAGTTTATGGGAACGCTGTGGAATACTTATGCGTTTTTTGTCCTCTATGCCAATATTGACCAGTTTGACGCGACTCAGTATGAACTGGATTATGATAAGCTGCCGGTTATGGATAAATGGCTGTTGTCTCGGCTAAATACCCTGATCCGGGAAGTGGATGAAGATCTGGATCAGTACCGGATCCCGGAGGCGGCTAGGGAACTGGAAAGCTTCGTGGATGATATGAGCAACTGGTATGTGCGAAGAAGCCGGGAGCGTTTCTGGGCCAAGGGTATGGATCAGGATAAAATCAATGCTTATATGACGCTGTATACCGCCTTGACGGCGGTGTGCAGATGCGCAGCCCCGATGATTCCCTTTATGGCTGAGGATATTTACCGCAATCTGGTTGTCGGCATTGATCCGCAGGCGCCGGAAAGTGTCCATCTGTGTGATTTTCCGAAAGCAGATTCCAAAGCCGTGGATGAAGAGCTGGAAACCGCTATGGATGCCGTGCTGAATATCGTCGTAAAAGGGCGGGCCTGCCGGAATATGGCCAATATCAAAAACCGTCAGCCGATTGCGTCAATGTATGTCAAGGCTCCGGAAAAACTAAAGGAATTTTACGTGGATATTATCAAGGAGGAGCTGAATGTCAAAGAAGTCATCTTTACGGATGATGTAAGGAAGTTTACCAGCTATGCGTTCAAACCGCAGCTGCGGACGGTAGGACCTAAGTACGGGAAGCAGTTAGGCGGCATCCGCCAGAAATTAGAAAGCCTTGACGGAAATCAGGCGATGGAAGAACTGAAAGCGGACGGCTGTCTGCGCTTTGATGTCGGCGGGGTGTTGGTTGAATTGGCCGAAGAAGACCTGCTAATCGAGGTGAGCCAAAAGGAAGGTTATGTGACAGAAGCGGATAATGGGGTTACGGTGGTTCTATGCACCTTGCTAAGTGCAGAACTGATCGAAGAAGGCTTTGTCTATGAGATCATCAGTAAGATACAGACGATGCGTAAAGATACCGGCTTTGAGGTAATGGACCATATCCGGGTAAGCTTAAGCGGCAACGTTAAGATTGCTAAGATCGTGCAGCGCAACCGGGCTTCTATCGCCGAGAAGGTGCTGGCCGATGAACTGGGCTCGGAAGATATTGTGATGGGTTCTGAGGCAACCATGAAGGAGTGGAACGTGAACGGTGAAACAGTGAGTATTTATGTGGAGAAGGTGTAGGTCGTTGCGGGTTATGTAATGCGTTCACATCTAAAGTAGCACCTATAAATATGACGAAAAAAAAGGGAAGCTTAATACCAACTTGTGGTTTTCTAAAGTATATAGTATAATGATTTACAGTTAAAAATTGACAAAATAATAAAATATAAGGAGAAACAGGATGGCCAAAAAACCAACCACGCCAACGCTGGCTTTTGATAAGGAGTTATTTAAAAGAAGTGTGGTTTACAATGTGAGGACTTTATATCGCAAGACGATGGAAGAAGCGAATGAACAGCAGGTATTCCAGGCGGTTTCTTATGCGATTAAGGACGCGATAATCGGTTATTGGATGGATACGCAGAAGGAATATGAGAAGCAGGATCCCAAGATGGTCTATTACCTGTCGATGGAGTTCCTGATGGGGCGCGCCCTAGGCAACAATATTATTAACCTGCAGGCACTGAAGCCGGTTAAAGAGGCCTTGAGCGAACTGGGTCTGGATCTGAACTCGGTAGAGGATCAGGAACCGGATGCCGCCTTAGGTAACGGCGGTCTGGGGCGGCTGGCCGCCTGTTTTCTGGATTCGCTGGCGACGCTTGGCTATGCGGCTTACGGCTGCGGGATCCGTTACCGTTATGGGATGTTCAAGCAGGAGATCCGCAAGGGCTTCCAAGAGGAGGTTCCGGACAATTGGCTGGACAACAACAACCCCTTTGAGCTGCGGCGTCAGGAATACGCCAAAGAGGTTAAGTTTGGCGGCTATACGGATGTATATGTTGATGAGAACGGCAGAAGCCATTTTACCCAGAAAGATTATCTGTCGGTCCAGGCGATTCCCTACGATCTGCCGATCGTCGGCTATGGCAGCGGGATCGTTAATACCCTGCGGATCTGGGATGCCCAGCCGCTGGAGTGTTTCCTGTTAGATACTTCGGATAAGATGGACTACCAGAAGGCCAAGGAACAGGAGCATCTGGCCCGCAGCATCGTGGAAGTGCTTTACCCGAATGACACCCATTACGCCGGGAAGGAACTGCGTTTAAAACAGCAGTATTTCTTTATCTCAGCTTCGGTGCAGGAAGCCGTGGCTAAATATCTGCGAACCCATGATGATATCCGGCAGTTCCATGAAAAGGTTACTTTCCAGCTGAACGATACCCATCCTACCGTAGCCATCGCGGAACTGATGCGCATTTTGATGGATGAGCTTTATCTGACTTGGGATGAGGCTTGGGAAGTAACGACGAAGACCTGTGCCTACACCAATCACACGATTATGTCGGAAGCCTTGGAAAAATGGCCGATAGAGCTGTTTTCCCGGATTCTGCCCCGGATATACCAGATCATAGAGGAGATCAACCGCCGCTTTATTGCCCGGATCGAACAGCGTTATCCCGGTAATCAGGATAAAGTACGTAAAATGGCGATTATATATGACGGCCAGGTCAAGATGGCGCATCTGGCCATAGCCGTCGGCTATTCGGTAAACGGAGTGGCCAGGCTGCACACGGAAATCTTAAAGCAGCAGGAGCTCAAGGATTTTTATGAGCTGATGCCGGAGAAATTCAACAACAAGACCAACGGAATAACCCAGCGCCGTTTCCTGCTGCATGGCAACCCGCTGTTAGCCGCTTGGGTGACTGAACGGATCGGCAATGATTGGATTACGGATCTGCCCAAGATCAATAAGCTGAAGATATATGCCGATGATGAAAAGGCACAGCAGGAATTCATGCATATCAAATATCAGAATAAGCTCCGCCTGGCAGATTACATACTGCAGAATAACGGAGTAACCGTAGATCCGCGGTCGATATTTGATGTCCAAGTCAAGCGGATGCATGAGTATAAACGTCAGCTCTTGAATATTTTGCATGTGATGTATCTATATAATGAAATTAAAGATCACCCCGATATGGATTTTTATCCCCGGACCTTTATATTCGGCGGCAAGGCGGCGGCGGCTTATGTAAATGCCAAGCTGACGATCAAGCTGATCAATGCGGTGGGGGATGTCGTGAACAACGATGCTTCAATCGGCGGCAAGCTCAAGGTGGTTTTCATTGAGGATTACCGGGTTTCCAATGCCGAGCTCATCTTCGCGGCCGCAGATGTTTCCGAACAGATTTCGACGGCAAGCAAAGAGGCATCGGGAACCGGCAATATGAAGTTTATGCTGAACGGAGCCCTGACGATCGGGACGATGGACGGGGCGAATGTAGAGATTGTTGAGGAAGTCGGGGAGGAAAATGCGTTTATTTTTGGGATGAGTTCCGATGAGGTCATTCATTACGAAAGACAGCGTGGCTATAATCCCATGGAAATATTTAATAATGACCAGGATATCCGCAGGGTATTGATGCAGCTGATTAACGGGACATATGCACCGGGTGATCCGGATTTGTTCCGTAATACCTATAACTCGCTGCTTAATACGCTAAGTACGGATAAGGCGGACACCTATTTTGTCTTAAAAGATTTCAAGGCCTATGCCGAGGCGCATAGGAAGGTGGAAGAAGCTTACCGTAATGAAAAAGGCTGGGCTAGGAGCGCCATCCTTAACGTCGCATGTTCCGGCAAATTCTCCGCGGACCGGACCATACAGGAATATGTTGATGAAATATGGCATCTGGATAAGGTTAAACTGCCGGTTAAGTAAACCGCCGCTATAGATTATACGGATTATGAACGGCAGAGCGGCAGTACCGGAACAGGGTGCGTATAAGTATGTAGGGGGATGCTGTACTGATGCAGAGAACAAGGAAATATCGAAGACGGGTAAAACATATATTGGGGGAGCGCCAAGTCGGCAGGCAGGAAGAAGCGGATCAGCTTGCGATGCTGAAAAGTATTTTAAATGAAATGGAAGCGCTGATCACGGTCTGTACGCCGGAAGACGGAAAGTTACTATTTCTCAACGATAGCATCAGGAAACATTTTGGCATTGTCAGTGACGGTGTGGGGGAAGTGTGCTACAAGCTGCTGCAGGGTCTGGATCAGCCATGCGAGCACTGTCCTTATCTTGAACTGATACAAGAACCGGACAAAACCATCGTATGGAACCACAAGGACGTAAATGGCAGCATATTTCACAAAACAGCGACTCTGGTCGATTGGCCCGGCGGGCAAAAGGCTCATCTGGAATATGCGATTGATATCACGGAACTGATAAAGACTCAGGAAATGCTTGAGAACAGGGATAAAAGACTCGGTATCCTGAATAGTGCGGCGATTATCCTGCTTTCGCAAAGCGCGGAAAACTTTGAGCTTACGATGTCAGCGGGTGTCAGTCTGATCGCCGGGATAGCCGATGTTGACCGGATGTCGGTGTCCCGTAACATGGAAAAGCCGGATGGCCTGTATGCCTCACAGATCTACCGCTGGAGCAAAGTGGCGGGTACTTCCATCAGCCCGTTACAGGAGCTTCAGGTCAATTCTTATGAACGGCATATCCCGCGCTGGCGGGATATCCTGAAATCAGGACAGTGTATTAACGGCCCGGTGTCACTCATGCCGGAAGCCGCAACGCTCAAGTCATTTGGATGCATGAGCGTGCTTGCTATACCGGTGTTTAACAAGGGCATGTTCTGGGGTTTTGTCCTTTATGAAAACCTTACGGAGGAACGGACCTATACGGAAGGTGAGGTTAATATCCTGCGTACGGCAAGTTTTATGCTGGTCAATACGGTAATCCGCAACGAGGAAGCTCAGAAAATCAGGGAAGCCGACCGGCAGATGATGCAGATGATGCAAGAGACGGAGTATCAGAACCGGCTGCTGCGTGCGGTGAACCATGTCTCCACTGTCCTGCTACAGTCGGATACTGACAGCTTTAAAAAAGATATTCGTCACGCTATGGGCATAATGGCCGAATCGGCTGGAATCGACCGGGTTTACTTCTGGGAAAACTATGTCAGGGAAAGCAGGATCTACTGCAGACAGATCTTTGAGTGGTCGGAGAATACGGAACCGCGGCAGGATATCGAGAAAGAGCAGGGGTTCTTATATAGTGATATTTTACCTAGCTGGGAGATAGAGTTCTTACAGGGGCACTGTATCAACGGCATGGTGCGGGATATGCCGGAGGGGGTACGCAGCTATCTTTCCAAACAGGGCATCGTGTCTATCTTGGTGGTACCGATTTACCTGCAGGAGCAAATGAAAGGTTTTGTCGCCTTTGACGACTGCCACAAGGAACGGGTATTTTCAGATAACGAGGTAAGCATCCTGCGTTCAGCCAGCGAATTGATGGCCAGTGCCTTAATGCGCAACCGCCTGGAGAAAAATGTCCATAAGCTGGAAGTAGAAGTGGATAAGATATTCTACGATCCGCTCACCGATATCTATAACCGCCGCTTTTTCGACGAAACTATGCAGCGCCTGATCCGTTCCCTGTCCCGTTCTGGCGGGATCATCAGCCTGATGATGATTGATATTGATTATTTTAAAAATTATAATGACGCCTACGGCCATATTGAAGGGGATAACTGTCTGAAAATGATTGCTAAGGCATTACAGGACAGCGCGGTGAGAGCTGATGATTTCATTGCTCGGTATGGCGGAGAGGAATTTGTCGTCGTCCTGCCCAACACCGATGCGGCCGGGGCTCGTATCATGGCCGATAAGATCATGGAAAATGTCCATAACTGTCGGATTCCGCATGAAAAAAGCAAAGTAGCCGATTATGTTACAATCTCCATCGGTGTCATGACCGGTAAGGTCGAGCATACGCATAGCAGCGACACCTACATTCAGCGGGCGGATGAAATGCTCTATGAGTCAAAGCAAGGCGGGCGGAACCGGTGCTCGTTTACTGTTCTGTAATATCAGACCTAATAACTTTAAACTTTTTGGGGTAATGTCATAATTCAAAGAATTATGGCGTTACCCTATTAATAATTCCATATTAAGCATATATAGGATTACCGACAGAATATGATTAATAAAAAGGATATTTTTTATGGAAATATATGTAGCAAAACGCGGAGACAATGTTGAAGAGATCAGCAGGAATTTCGGGGTAGGAGTGGCGGAAATCGCTTATGTGAATCAGCTGCCCTTTCCGTATAAGCTGGCAGTCGGCCAGGCTCTTTTGATTCCCACGAATACTACGGACGGGGAGGCCAAAAAAACCGTGACGGCCCGCGGCTATGCCTATCCGTTTATCAGCGAATGGGTTCTGGAACAGACGCTCCCCTATCTGACGGAGCTGGCGGTCTTTTCTTATGGCTTTACGACAACGGGGGATCTGGTGCCGCCCGCGCTGGATGACGCTTGGATGATAGAACTGGCCGAGGAAAACGGCGTTATGGCGATTTTGACTCTGACACCGCTTGATGAAGAGGGAAGATTCAATAATTATCTGATTACTTCATTGCTGAGTAACCAGGAGGCTCAGCAGAACCTGACCGATCAGGTCCTTGAAACCCTGCGGGCTAGGAATTTCAGCGGCGTGGATGTGGATTTTGAATACATCCCGCCAGAGAACAGGGTATCCTATGCGCAGTTTGTCGCCGACCTCCGGGAGGCGGTCGCTCCGGAAGGCTATTCGGTATCGGTGGATCTGGCGCCTAAAGTATCCGAGGACCAGCCAGGGCTTTTATATGAAGGCAAGGATTATGGACTATTAGGAGGCGCAGCGGACAATGTGCTTTTGATGACTTATGAATGGGGGTATACATATGGCCCACCCATGGCAGTAGCACCCCTTAATAAGGTACGCGAAGTAGTGGAATATGCCATTACGGAAATACCGGTTGAAAAGATTAACTTGGGAATCCCTAATTATGGCTATGACTGGAGTCTGCCCTATATCAGGGGAGAAAGCAAGGCGGTTACCATCGGAAATGTGGAAGCAGTGCAGCTGGCGGTTACGCATGGTGCCGAAATCCTGTTTGACGAGGTAGCAATGTCGCCCTATTTTTATTATTATGAAGACGGCCTTACCCATGAGGTCTGGTTTGAGGATGTCCGGAGCATGAGGGAGAAGTTCAAGCTGGTTACGGAATACAACCTGAACGGTGTCGGATATTGGCAGGTCATGCAGCTGTACCGTGCTAACTGGCTGCTGTTGGCAGATACGTTTTATATCATGAACACATAGCAGTTGTATAATATATCAATATGCTTGACAAAAGCAATATTTTGTACTAGATTCATGTTATGGAATATAACTTAAAGTCTGACGTGACGTTGGGAGGGTTAACATGAGCAAGATATTAGTAACATATTTTTCGGCAAGCGGAGTTACCCGCCGGGTGGCAGAGTTACTAGCGGAAGCGGCAAAGGCGGACATATACGAGATCAAGCCGCAAGTACCATATACCGAGGCTGATCTGAACTGGCAGGATAATAAGTCCCGCAGTTCCATGGAGATGGCCGACAAGTCCTCGCGCCCGGCAATAGTTGATGAAGATGCGGGCATTGGCGCTTATGATACCGTATTCGTTGGGTTTCCGATCTGGTGGTATATTGCGCCGACCATCATTAATACTTTCCTGGAGAGGTATGACTTTGCCGGAAAAACCATTGTGCTGTTTGCAACATCAGGCAGCAGCGGAATGGGCGAAACAGTAAAATACCTGAGAAAGAGTGTTGACAGTTCAGCAGCCATAATAGAAGGAAAAATGCTGAACGGCAAGCAGACCATGGGAGGTCTTGCCGAGTGGGTAAACAGCCTCAAGACTAAGTAAGGTAGGAGAAAAAGTGATTTTAGAGTTAAAGAAGCAAATTTGAAAAATACGAATCAAGCAGCCGCGCTAAATTCTCAGCGCGGCTGCTCCTTGACTTCATCAGAAATTATTCTGCGGCGGCTTATTATAAATTATCTAACCCGGGTCCGATTAAAGATGGGCTGGATTGATAGCCATATCTACCCAATGATTGTAAATCAATGTCATATCGATTGGTAGTCCGTGTGATAGTAAACCTGGCGACCCCCCAATAAGTGCCTTCCCTTGTCGTATCTACATCTACAGTTACAAATGGTATGGAGTCTGATCCTATATAGAAATGAACTTTTGCCCCTGAGCTGGTCATAGCTCTTGATGAAGTCATATTACGGTTTGTATAATCATGGACATAAAAGTAATATGTTCCGGGTGTCAGCGTATGGATGGTTGTTACTTCCGGACCGTAAGATGTGACATCGTCATAATCCAAATCGGCGGCATACAGCTCCGTGGCGGAATAAGTACTTCCGTCATTGTAGTAGTTACGGTTAACATAGTAGGTGTGGAATGTGCCGCTGCCGTTTACTGCCGGACCGATAAGGTGGGAATCCAGATCACGAGGGTTTTCGCCCCATGTTAGTGAAATGCGGACACTTACAGGTTCGCAGATGCCAACGGCATCAAAGGCATCTTTTATTGCCTGTTGCTGATCATGGTCAAAGCCGAGGTCTTTTGCGGCGCAGATTACAGCACCGCGTCCGTCAAGGAAATATGAGTCATATGCCATACGATTTAAGGAGCGATAAAATACCTTTGCCCAGGTTTCGTCGGAAATGCTGTCTGTCCGCGAATCGGTCATCATTTTATATGCGGCAAAGCTGAATATGCCGCTATTGATATGTACGCCGTAGTTGTCACGAGATCCATTAAATTTATTGTCATAATGATCCGGGTAACCAAATTGCGTAGGATTAGACATGTTTCTGATGGCACCGCCGGAATCTTCACCCATCAACCACCTGTCGGCTCCGTCTTTATCTTCAATTAAAGATCCCATAATATCGGCCATTGCTTCATTTAAGGCTCCCGGTTCACTCCAGTATGCCAGAATTTCTTTTTCATCTGAAATAGTATCGATGACACCATGGGTAAACTCATGTCCGACTACATCCAAAGCGGCCTCATAATTCCCTGTGGAATACAACATCTGTTTTTCATTAGTCATCCAAAAGGCATTATCACCATCGGGATCGACATAATGAACCGTTGATCTTAATTCACTGCCTTTGCCGTCATAGGAGTCACGGTTCAGGACATTCTTATAAAAGTCATATACTTCACTAGCATTAGCATGTGCTGATACCGCTGATTTATTGGGAACGTCTGTAAAAGAAATCAGGTTACCCGGTAGCGGTTCGGCATAACTATAAGTTTTTAGGTTTCGTGTCTCATCGGCTAACTGATAACGTCCGTTTTCTTCCATGGCGCCAAAAGTTCGGCTTTGGTTATTTAAGTCGGCAGCCGTCACAGTAGTGGGTGACCATTCTAATATCCGTGCGATGGTTTCGAACACCGTGCCGGCGGAAGCGCCATTGGCGGCGTTGGCATAAACATATTCGTCCTGGCCGATGAGCGGTAGGAACAGGTCATCAGCAGGCACATAGTCAAGGTCGGTAGCCAAGCGGATCTGCCATGCCAGTGCCGGGGTCTCGGTGTCTGACAGGGCGAAAATAACCAGTTGCGTCTCGACCGTCAAGCTGTTGGTAAACTCATCCTGCACATAGTCATAGCTCAGGTTCCCTTCGTCGGCTGTGTCCTGCAGCGAGGCGGCAACTTCTTCCTCCGCCAGCAGCTTGGCCAGGGCGGCATCGACCGCCTGCTGCTCGGTTACCGTGGCGTCCGTATCGACACTTTCGACATTTTTGTTATAGCTGTTGAACATACTTTTTACCGTGCCCTGCTCATCGGTAATCAGGATGATCTCGCTGCCTAGTGTCGGTATCCCTCCGAAGTCTGGCGTAAAGCGGTAAATATTCTCGGCCGGTGCCTCGCCGTCGCTGGGCACATTCTGGGATGTGACCTCGGCAGCGTCGGCATTGAATATGGCGCCGAACAGGCTGCTGGCGGAATTAAGAACCGCCGCCGCATCGTCAGCCGAAGTGACGGTCTGATCGGTAAATGTTCCGTCAATCACGCGGAAGATCCCGTTTGTTCCGCGGAGCGTTTCAATTGTCCCGTCGGTCATCATCACTTCAAGGTCGCCTTGGTCGATGATGTCATCAACGGGACGGAGGAAGCCGTCAGAAGCCACCACTTCTTTCAGGACATAGTCGGTAAGTTCCACTTCCGTGCCGGCGCTCTTCGAGCCCATGAAGCCAAAGGAAACCGAGGAGTTATACTGGATCGGGTTGGTCCAGGCCTGGCTGCCGATCGTATAGGTCTGTCCCTGGCTTTCGGT